>JACCDV011207497.1_pt1 | contig 26459 bp, 13 predicted proteins | sample 7446131 | NCBI WGS metagenome assembly JACCDV01 (sample SAMN15323448, study PRJNA562643) | freshwater metagenome | isolation source: river surface water | place: USA:Blue River Watershed | collected 2017-08-17 | reverse complement strand
GACTTGGAAGGAGTAAATTTTTCATATGTCTCTGAAATTTCTTCTTCAATAACACAGGGCAAAGGCAAGTATTCTAGGCCATGAGTACTTTTGGCTGTTTGTGATGATATAAAATAGATCTTGGTTTTGAATCTCTGGTTGATAGATTTTTAAAGGTTGCTCTCAATGGTTCTAAGTGACTTCCACTCAAATATGTATTGCGAAATGGACTTAAGTTAGAGTTGATTGCCTCTGGTAAGCATATATATTGCTATTGTTGTGTATCTAATTGATCCAGGATATTCGAATGAGTTCTTAAGATTGGTGTTGACCAATCAAATTACGCCAAATAGCTAAAATGTATTTTTATTGAGAAATCTATTCAAAAAATTCAAAAAAATCAAATCAATAAATATGTTTTAATTCTCCTATTGCCTTTTAACGATTCAATTACACATTGAATCTTCAAAGCTTGAATATTCTTAGTATCTTCATAGATTTAAAGATCGAAAGAAAGAGGCTTAAAAAATTTTACTTCTTTTTGTAAGTGGCTCTCCTTCTCTATTTTTCTATTGAGAGAGGTCCTTAAGGTATCTTTTGGTTAAGCTTCCAGGCAAATAGCTAAGTTATGGTAAATGTAAATTTTATTTTTTGATATTTCTATCTGACTATATGAGTGAAGGAACAATGGTTTAGAACGCTAGTACTTTCTTAGGCCTTCGTTGAGCTTTAGAATGGGTTAATGGATCTAACTTGAAACGCGACTTGATATGAATATTCCACCCATACTTTAATCTATTTTGATCAATAGCCACATCAATAGTTTATGGGATGCAATTAGCTGTGGATTAAGGTGGCTTCAAAGTATATTAGTTTATTTGGATATATTTTCTAGTCGTCCTTCCCTCTTTGTTCTTTATTGGCTAAAGGTTACTATATCTAAGTTTTCTCTTTTCCTTTCTCAGTTATTAATTTGAGTGGAGCACTGTGCTCCGCTTCTTAAGGGGGTAAATAAACGGATTTTCAGGCTATTAATTTTGCTACCAACCAACTTAGTCAATGAAGCACTATTTCATCTTTATTTGCACATTATAAAGATTAAGGTTCAATAGACATGCGAATAAATAATTAATTAAAAATCACCTAAGACGTTAAGCCGTGTGCAAATCAGGAAATGCAATTTATTTATGACTGATTTGTATCTTAGTCTTAGTCTTTTCTCTCAGATTGATGAAGCTTACCATTGGATCATGCTTCTGTACCTCAATAATACTCCTCTTCATTACCTAAGTCCTTGTTGGTAAGGGCAAATGAGCCTTCTTTTCGTATTGCTACAGATAGTCTCTGAACTAATTGATTGCCTATTCTTTCGTTGCTGGATTGACTCTGTCATAATCGGTCATAAGGTAAAGCTGTTTCTCATTGTAGTCCATTCCACCAGAACTAGGTTATGCGTAGAATCTTTTACAGATATGTAGAGGAAACAACACAATAATAATAGAAATTCCTAAGGAAATCCAGTTTATTACAAGATTGAAACTTATTTGATAAGCCTGGAAATTAATGAAATAGAGCTGTCCTAAGCTGAAGGCCACTAACGAGAGTTTGAGGATAAAAGTAAGCATAGTGTTCACTGAGCTAGAATGAAAATTGGGCTTTTTAAAACGATATAGAAGACGATATTTATTGGTAAGATACATGAGGGTGAGCCCAATTGGAGCAAATAGTGCTATAATTGGTTGCAAAGTCATGAAAAAGGAAGTAATAAAGGAGGTCTTGATGATGTAAGAGTATTAGTATCCTAACTAAAACTCATAAAAGGTAAATATTTTGTTTAGCTATGTCTGTCCTTTCAAATCGAACAGTCTCTTCTCTAAATAGGTCAATATTTACATGGATTAGAATAATACTTTTCCCTATACTTGAGCAAGATATTAAATGGGTCAATGAATCTGCCAATGGGAAGCACCATATTAAACAAGGCAATAAAGAAGACATTTGTAACTAAACCATTTGACGCATATATCTATAGTCCTGTAATATACAGTAGAAGTAAAGGAACAAGAACGCTGTTCAGAATTTGACTAACTGCAATCTTCAAACCAATACTTCCTTACTCCTAAGACTTTATAAACTAATTCTCGAATAATGACACAATAATGATAATGAACTCAATGATGAAGTTGATGGTGGTGATGACGAGGGAGATGAGTATTGATACAAAATATTGATTGGAACTTATGGAGTAGTTGTTGAGGAAAATGTTGACAGTGAGTGAAATGCCTATTAATATGAGAGCTATCCCAAATATTAAGATCTTTCTAATGATTTTTACTGATTGGTCAAAACCAATATTTTCCCACTTAATCTCATCAGGCTATGGTGCTTTTGTAATTTAAACATCCGGAATGGGAAAAAGTTTGCGATCATCTTTTTCTTATGTACAAATACTCCATATTTTACTTCTCTATTGATTTAGCTTCTATATTGCTTACCTTGCCTTCGAATATCTTAAAGTTACAAAGATAGTGTTCTTTTCATCCAACTACACATTCTACAAATTTGACTTGAGATAAATATTGGTGATGAAGTCATAGAAATTTTAATAAATCTCCGTTCTTTTCTCTTCTTACAGCTCAAAATACTGATTATGCCTGCGGTGAGTGAGCCATTCGGTAAAAAGATTCCTTTTCTTGGTGAGTTGTTCTTCATGGAGTTTCTTTGCTTATTATTGGATTTAATGCTTTTTATAAAGTGGATATCCAATATTCACCTTCACAACTTCGAAAGAAATCTTAGATTTAATATTTTTCTCGTAGTTTTTGAATATAACGTTAATATCTTTGAGTACTTAATCCGGTGAGCTATTAATGATTTCTTTGGGAATATTCTTGATCATGAGTGTAAACTAAGAGGCTGAAATCCAATCAGTCCCCAGTTATATTTAAAGCTTCCTTTCCCGATAGTATTTATGTGCAATAATGATGCCCCATATGAGGATATAGATGAATCCTAGGACTGATTGTATGGCTAGCTAATTTTTAAATGAGTCGTTGAGCGCCAATTTTTAGCCTAAGCTGATATGTCCAGTAGAAGTTTATCGATTTGTGTTTTCTATAATGAGTATAATGGTTACAACTTGCCCTCGAGTTGGTGACAAGGGCATAGATGGAGTAGAGTAAGAAGCCGACCATGAATATGAGGATATGGTAGTGCAGACTCATGAAGTAAAGTCTTGCTCCAATCCCCATCTTTATATTCTCCATACTCGACATATAGCTGATTTATTCTTTATTCACAATGTTGCCGCAGCAAGGGCACAGTTGTAGTTAATTGTCGTTCTAATTTATTGGCGGACTACGTTGTTGTTGAGCAATTCAACTAGTCGATTTTGCTCAGTCAGTAGATCGAAATTACCCAATCTATTTGCCTTTCGATGCATTTAGGCTTATTAGATAGTTGGGTAGGCGAGGATATCAACTAGTATTTCGCCCAGTTCGTATTTGTCGTTGTCGTCGTTGGGGTTGAGGAGGATCCCCAACTATTAGATAGCAAGATTGGTTTTTCTTTATCGCTACATTTATAACTATCTAAATATATAGAATATCGTCGCCCTCAAACCGCCCCTCCTTCCTTCTTTTATTACTCACCACCACGCACTCAGTTTATTATTTGTTACCTTAGGCACTCCTTGAGGAAATACTTTGATGCATATTATGATGCATTTTAAACAACTTCAACGCTTATCATAATATTAATAAAGTTATTAGGCAACAGAATGAACCTTGTCTAGTACATCCGCAAATGTAGATAATCCAATATTTCTGCCTCAAATAAGCTACTCTCAACCAGGGTCAACTCCAATAGTAATAAGAGCCCTCGATATAGTGACAATTTATTGAATATCAGCAGGGCAAAGAAATCATAAACATCACAATCTGGTTCCAAGCAAAGCAAAAGGTAGTTTTTACCACCCATATACTAACTTAATAAAAGTAAGGTGCTAGACTTGAAGCCATAAAAGAACAAAGTCATATAAAAGCTTATCACTTCTAAGTAAAAGCATTCAAGCCTCAATAAAGCCCGAAGTGAGAGGAATAAGACTGAAGTAATAACATATAAGCACAAATATAAGCTGAGTGAAAGGAGTTCTAATTCAGCCAACTTTAAGGAGTTAAAGATGAAGCCAGTGGATAAGTATTTCTATGGGCTCGATAATGTTCGCCTGGCTTAACGAATTCTTATTGTTTAGCCATCTATCTAACTCAAGAGAAGCAGTTTGAAAAAGTTTTATCTACAGCAAAAATATTACTCTCAGATTAGAACTGGCGACCTCTCGAGAATCAAAACTAAAAAGAACACGATTAAATTTAATAAGCAATGGCATCTGTGATATTTTTCTATTCTTATTCCAATCGACAAATTACCGAATGATAAAAAAGGAATCGCTTTTTATCTTTTATTTTAGGATTATTAAGAAATAGATTGATTAATACAGGTAATGAAATCAAGCTTTGGTTTTGGAGTTTTTCTTCTTAGGAGCCTCTTCTTCCTCTTCCTCATCTTCCTCATCAATGCCGTCCAAATCTCCATAGTCATCCATAGTCTCAATGACCCCAAGATAGTACTCTAGTGACCTTGGGACTAAATCTTCATAGATATTTTGAGCCATTTAGTATTGAAGCTCTAATTATTCAACTTGATTATCCTCTTATTCGTTTTATTCTTCCTACTCATCACTGTCGATCTCAACATCTAGGAAGAAGTTGAAGAAGGATTTCTCCTTCACCTCTTTGACCTTGGAGTCCACTCCTTTCTTTTTGTTCTTCTTTTTCTTAACAATCTTTATGGTGATGTTCTTTCCCTCTTTCCAGTTGATTTGGTCTCCTGAACTCTTCTTAATGACCTCTCCGTCAAGCTAGAACTCCTTGTGAAGTTTGAGGTTAGTAAACCACTAGTTCTCAGTAAAGTAGAAGTCGATCCATAGTTTCTTCAAATCCTCACTCTTTCCTGCCTCGACCTTCACTAAGTGCTTGAGCAATGGCTCGTCTCTCTATTAGATTTGCTCACCCAAAATGTCACTGTTGGTGAACACTTTAAGCCAAAACTAAGGCACTTTCTCGTTAGTAAAGTAGTTGTGTTTATTTTATTGTTCTTGCTCAGTGAGTAACTCTCCGATCTCTTGGAAGTCAACATCGGTAAAAGTGTGAGTGCCTGAGACAATATTGTTGATATCATTAGTGAGTGGAGCAAAGGTTGATCTGAAATTTCTCTCAATAGCTTCGATTTCTGCTTAGAGTTGCTTGTCAATCTTTCTCTTCTCAATCAGGTAGCCATTGATAGCGATGGCTTGAACTTTTTCCTTGAGGGTAGGTAGGGCCTTAATCTTCTTCTCGATTTATTCTTAGATGTCGACCTGGCATCAGCACAAATGTACTTATTCTTCTTCATCTTAGTCGCAGCATTACTCAGGACAATCCTCTGGGCAGTCCTCAGGTTCTTCCTTGTTCTTTTTATCTTTGCCTCCCATCAACAATCAATATAATATAATGAACTTATATCTTAGCCATTTTTACAAAGTATATATCAAAAAACTGTAAAAATTAATCATATCAAAGGAATAATTATAGTGATGGGATAGAGCGAATGCTGTATTTATTTTATTTAATATTAAATGGAAAGTAGATTACAATAATAAAACGATTATCTACACTCCATATCATTCACTAATAAACAGCAACGGCAACACGAGAAACCATCCTCGAAAACTTCCAATCGTTATGGTCTCAACCCTAGACCAAAAGATACAAAGAAGGCAAAAGTAATTGCTTATTCGACCTAAGGCGATCTCAAGGCTCCAAATAAAAGTTCTAAAAATGAACTAAGGGAAAGTAATATTTCAAACCTCTACTCGAAGCCTATTAAAATAGTTCCTTATCGATCTTTCAAAAACCAATAGAGAGGGTTCGTTCAAATGATCAAAAATTACCATTCCAAATAGCTTATTTCCTCTCAAATAAAGTGGATGAAAACTTCAAAGATACTTTCAAATTATCCATAAGAGTTAAAACAAAGGAAGGTTGTTTAGAATATGGGTAATTTACTAACTTAATTATTTAACAGTAAAGAGATTCAACCGTAGCTTTAGATCAATTTTACAAACCCGAATCACCAATAAATTGATGAGAGCATAAGCGGGACCTTATATAAAAGTCAAAATGTCAACAAGTATGAGTTTGCTCAGCCAAAATAGAGTGCTTTTCAGATAGAGAGCATGAGTAGATATAAAAATATTAAATCTCGTCTTACTAGGGCTGTTAAAATTAATAGTCTTTCAATTAATATGAGATAAACTATTAGCCCAATAAAGATATCTCTACAAAAAAGGCAGAGAAGCTAGAGGGCATACGTCGAATCAAGCGAAACCTCAAAGGCTTCAAGGAAGCATAACACAATGAGGACTCTTATTTAATGATTTATTGATTTGCTTATAAGCGGGGATTATGAATCATTGCTTGGACGCAGTCAATTTTGGCATTATGGGGATTACCATCTTATTATCTATATCCCCTTAGCTTCACTTTAATTATAAGCTTATCGAATCCAATCTCTTCTCACTGTAAAGCTTCCTTACTTTTTAGTGTGTTGTTTCTTTCTGCTTGAAAATTTAGATCTCTAAACTTTAATATTTTTCAAGGGAGTATGAATATATCTTGTCTGAGAAGCAATGAGTTGATCTTGCCACAAGTCAATAGGAGAACTGATATGAATGGCGGTTTTCCTAGTTGTTGATATTTTAGAAGGGGTCGAGGGTTAGAATATTTTGAGATTTGAGAAGGAGACGTTCAAAGGATCAATAGGTTAACTACTGGCCATATTTTTGAATATAATAAGTCTAAGTTATATTAGATTATGGAATAAGAATCATTTTTCTTATGAATACGCGTACTCTGTTTCCTTATGAGTCAAACTGTACTCGTAAAGGTTTCTCATAATTCCTGCACTATGCAGTGCCACTGTTTTCTTTGCCAGGTTGGTCTTGAACTATCGGATATTCTCGTACGTAGTCTGTAACTATTTTAGGACTTGGTAAAAACAGTTGACATTCAAGGCTTAAGAAATGGCAATCTACCATTTTCTAAAATTCTAACTGTAGCTGGCCGAAGAACACACTCCTTTCTGCAATTCTTGGCTTTTTTGAGTTAAACTATTCAAGAATTATCTAGTATATCTTTTTTAAAGCCATTTCAAGTTTACCTTAATACACTCCAAAATGAACTCGTCTAATTTTACTTTGAAGTCTCCAATATTACTCGCATTTTATGGGATTTATTGTTTTAGGCCTTCTTATGTGGGGGGAGATAATGCTGTTCCAAAAATGAACTTATTCAAAGAGTACTTCATTTCTGATAAGCGAGGGCACAACTAGGATATATAATACTACTGTTGTTTTTCGAATTTCTACTGTATCTTTTCAGACTTGCTCCCAAATTTGTTCACGCATATTTTATAGAACTGGCTATATTTCAAGTATTGGTAAGCTTACTACCTTAAGCTGGGTTTCTACATGCCAAATATATGACTCACAAGCTTCCTTTTCACTTCATCCTCCATCCCCTCTCTCAGCTTCATACTCATACTTATTAGATCAATAATAAAGTAATAATATTGATAATTTGAAGGCTTATATCAACTCAGCCAAAGACATACTTCACTCTGCTGACCTCACAGGGCTGCTTATGCTTATCCTCGGCTTCGATGTGGAGTTCGATGGCTGCCTTGTCCTCTCTGCTCTTGGCGATGGTGGGAATCTTCTCGATGAGGAAGTCTAGATAAATATTTTTCTTAGAGTTGCAATCATAAAGATCTAAATTCTAGCATCGAATCTTTGTCACAGTTATTTGCTACATATAGTTGAATCTTTCGATAATTTGAGCTACCTTCTTAGGGCCATCGATTATGATAATGGTCCATTCGTTACAGACTGAAGGGACTAACGTTGTTCCAGGTCGTTGCTTGAATGGAGTGGGTGGTGGACAGTCAGCAAAGTTTATTTTGCCGTCAATCATATCTATTTCAACATTGCTTAGTCTTCCGTAGACGCTTTAAAGAATGGCCACTGGCAAAAGGGAGTTAAGGATTTGAACAATAAAAGGACAAGGCTTTAGCTTTCTGAAATAGTACTTATAGAACTTCTTAGAGCTGAAATCTTCATCAAGACATACAGATTTGGCGTGGATTTGACTGCTGTTCCATATCAATTTCACCGTATGCTACTTCCTGTACAACTCATTCAGAGAAATGTAGGGAATAGTAAGACTGTTCCCCATAGCTAGCTTTGCAAAGGCAATATCATACTTTTATTTTTGAGTCAGTTTGGATTCATCAAAGTTGGTGTTGGCAAACTGTATGAAGTAATTATTGACGTCATCAACCTTGGGCTACTTTTTAGTGTAGAACCAAGAGATAAGTATATACATCGACCGGAGGTACTCAATGATAAGCTGATCCTTAATATCAAATTGGTTCAAAGGGAAGAGCTCAGTGAAAATGTACTTGCACATCTTCACAATATTTTCAGGCTCAATGAATGAGCTATCCTCGAGGCAGCAAATAATCAAAAGGAATATGTTCTTACGCATTGGTTCCATTTTTACTCGATCTATATAGGCGCCTCCAATCTTGAAGAAGCACCTAACATCTTAGAAGATATCAATGAAGAGCAATCTAAACTAATCGAGAGACTTCTAAACACAGGCTTTGTAGTCAACAAGCTCTTTCTTGAGCTATTCACTTTTATATACTTCTTTTCGTTGTTTGAGCTGGGATTTGTTGGCGGCGCAAATCTTCATGATGCCTTGAAGCTCATTTATCTCAGAGTCGAAGATATCTATTTGGTTCCAAATCACATTGTTGTAAACATACTCATTTAATTTCAATGAGGTATTTATAAGGATTTTTATCTTCTTCCATACATCACTCAAAAGCAAATCGTTTGAAAATGACAACGAGCATGGAATTGTTTATGTCTTCTTCTTTTTGAACAGCTCATTGGCAACTTGGAATTTGATATAACTCTTTTGCACCATTCCGTCAGATTATTTACTTTCATTGATACTTTCCAGTCCGAATAAAACGACACGATTTTTTTAAGCTATTGAGCAAGAGTATAACAAGTTCAAAAGCTACAGGCTTTGATGTCCGTCATCAACCACTCCTATTCTGCATAATTAAAGGATTACTGGAGCTGTGAAAGTTTTTCAAGTGTGTTTGTGTCGATAATGTTGGTTATCGTATTTTATACTTTCTTCTTGACTTCGAAAGTGATCTTGTTTGACCAGTCGATAACTAAAGGGCTGTTGATAGGTCTATACTTGCCTGTGCATTTAACGACCTCAAGAGATATGGTGGCTGCAAGCAAATTTACAAGGGGATAAAAGCTATATTCGCAAATTTTAATGAAGTTTCTAGCTCGTAGCTCCTCATATTTCTGATTGATCTTCTAAGAAAGGATCTTCAGAAGTTGCATCGTCTCTTCTTAGTTCGCTTCGTCAAAGAGTCCAGGGATTCGACTATTGTTTTGATAAAAGGCTATCACTGCCTTAGCAAACAGCATAACATCCGAATGTCTTTTAACTAATTGATCTTCAAGCGAAATGAACTTTATCTTTTACACAAGGTCCACTTTTTCACAGATTCCTCCTTTTGTGTAGGTTCCAAAATTTCTTGTATCTTCGATAAAGAAGGAGTTATCACTTACTACAGTAACAGGCCTTGCATCATAGTTTACATATTTCATCCCTTCGACGTATTTAATCACAACAAAATCTCCAGTTTTAAAGCCATGAGGCGTCCATGTTGTTACTCTCCCTTTTTATTCATTTGTTATGTTGCTAATGCTAATCTTTGGAAACTATATTCCTGAATTAAACATTTCCCATTCTTCACCGAAGTCAGTCGCAAACAATCCAAAGAATCCAAGTTGCAAAGCATACATAACAACTGTCTTTGAATTCTTTTGAGATCGTATAAATTTATCAATGCTCATAACTCTACCAATATCGTAGACATCGCAAAAGATGACAACATCATACTTCAAGCAATCTTCTTCATTGATTTAAGTATTAAGTTTATCCACGTAAACTTTATTATTGAGGCGATGGCATAATTATATGAGATGATCGGCTCTTGTCTTTTTCCCGATATAGTCTTTTCCATAATCTTCATAAAGCCATGCATACGAAATGTGTTATAGCAGTCTTCGAACTTTATTAATTCTGGGTCATGCAGGGTAATAAGTTGGGGAGACAATATAACAAGGTTAGTGGTCAAATCTGCGCCAATCTAGCATTAATAACTATGTACTTTAGAAAGACCTTCAATGTAGATCTTCATTTTGCCAAATTTTCTCAATGTTGTGCGTCCAAATACACTAAAGTTTTCCTTGAGATTCTTTTCCATCAACTTATATCTATTTATTAATCCACAAACAAATATTAGAAATATCATAAATCGATGTTATTGTTGATGTTGAGTAATTCTTTGTGTTTTATGAAGTCGGGGAAATTATGTGAGTTTCTTCTTAGGTTTTGCTCCTTATTAAGACGAGCCCCAAGAATCTCACATTTCACATTATTTAGTTATTCATTGGTTTTTCCTCTTAACGATTTCATCATATTTCTGACTCTTAACAGATTGATCTCACTATTTTTGTTTTCCTCATGAATTTCAGACATGTATTGATGCTTCAAGAGCACAAGGGATCCTTCAATCTAACGATTCTTCTCTGTCAATCTATTGGAGGAAAACTATTTAGAGTAAGGCCGATTGGGGTCGATAAAGGGATAGCATTTTGGAGTGTATTTGTATGGATCTTCAAGGTAGTAGCTCATATGATTTAATATTAAATTTAATTATACCCGTTGATTGATTATAATCAATAATTAGATTGATGAATCAGTTGAATCCCCATTTTTCAAGGCTGCTTTCGCTATAAGGCGAATTAGATGCTAGAACCCAAGTGAAGCGATGTTGAGGAGGGAGGGATGCACTCCATTTTCTATCAGTTAAAGGAACCTGCTTGTATTAATCTATTTAAGAGGCAATTTTATTGCTGTAGTTCTCTTGATTGTTATGCGCAGTCAGCAAGACTAATTAATCAAATTTAACCTTAGACAGGTCAGCAGTTACAGTATTTTATCTATCTCCTGTATTCTCAACTGTCAGAATCACAAGATTGCTCTCTTGGTGGTATAATAAGTACTGTGCAGAGTTCTTACCACTTGCGTTCCTTCTCCCTTGCTAAATGTTGATGTGCTATAGGCTTTGGCTGATCAAGTTTGGTAGTTTCTAAGTATAGACTCGTTGGAAGTCAACTCTCTAAGCCCCATAAAAAGTGAGATTGTAAGCATAGTCAGTATGCTTCCAATTAGCAGATATGAAGACAGTATAATCTCCAGCAGTAAGGTTAACTTACAAATCTAGATTTCTTGAGGCAGCAGTAAAGGCTGCATTAATGAAGGTTGCTTCACCATTCTCTTAGAGTCGATGCAGAACTATATGGAAGGGAGAATATTAGTAGCCGCTGTTGAGTGGGAAGAGACGTTAATCCCACTGGCTGACTGTAAGGAATCCATGAGTATCTTTACGAATTTTGAAGTTGTAGGATGAGTAAAAGCCATTTCGATGTCTTGACTGAATAGTCGTAGTTGAGTATGCGCTATTGATGCTTGTGACTAAAATGTAGCTAATAAAATCTTTGACCTGTGAGGCTCCTAAATCAAATGTTCCTTAAGGCTTTAGGCTTACCTTTGACTTCTCCTATAGAGTACCAAAGCTGTTTCTCAACTACATGCTTCCCTTTGAAGTATGGTTGATGAGAGTATATGAGTAGTTTGGATTGAGTCCAATCGAGGCAATCCTTTAATTGGGCACTGCAACAACTATTTGACCAGCTGCTAAAGCTTTTTTTATGATAGCAGCTAAGTCTGGGTTTTATCTGCATAATGTGATCATTACATTGAATATTTTTTGACTGGAGCTCCAGTAAGGTCTCTCAAGAAGTGTCCTCTTGGCTGTACTCTTGAGAAGGTATCATATCCTCCAAATACTTTAGCATAGGCTTTCTCAATGAGGGCTGCTGATAATTAGAATTCTGCGTCAGGATTGCTGACAACTCCCGCATGCTCATTATCAATAAATGGCAGGTTGCTATCCACTACAATATACCTCCAGACTGAATTCACGAAGAGTCTTATCAGATAGAAGCCGTTAGCATTTGACTTTTGGTCCTCAATCAAACGCTTGGTGTTTATCTAGGATTCAGCGATGGAGCTGAGAATACTGACGAAATGGGGGCTGCTTAAGGGCCCAGGATTGATATCATTGGGATCAATATACTTTCCAAAAGTAACATTTTTGGCGAGTTAACTTTGCTTCTTCCAAACTGAGGTCTTATCCTTATGTTCCCCTCCAAGAGAGATTGAGGTGCTGGGGAACTCATAATCCTGGAAATTGAAATCATTGAACTTCTTTTGCAAGTTTCTGTCTGTTTCCCTTGGTCGGACTACATCAATAGCAGAGTGAAGTGTGGTATTTTCTTCAGCGAATTTAAAGTCTTATGCAGCTTTTTTTAATTTCCTAATGCTAGCTGGCTTATTGAACGAATTTTTGGCCTTAAAAGGATGTAGCACATCAATAATTAATGGCTATTCATATTTTGGTGGCTGATTTGGCAAAGAAGGTATAGGCTGACTTTTTTTCTATACGCCTTTCTATGGCTTTTTTTAGGGTTGGACATAGTTATCTACTTTTTTCTCAGGAAGGATAGGCTGACTCTCAATAGGAATATTATTGATAGCTGGGGATTTATTTCTCTAGTTTGATGGAACAATTATGGACGCCTCCTTCTTATTGTTTGTAATCAAAGGTTTAGCCGGCGGATTGATCACTACTTTGGCATTAGAATTGATGACGATTTGGGTATTTGCATTTTTAGGTGAATCTGTAGACTTGTTCAGATTTGTGGTAGGGTCAGTAGGTTTTAGAGTTGGCTTGACTTCAGGAGCTAACTTGGCTACAGACTAAGATATAGTGATAAGAGCTGATTATGATGACTTCCCTTTGTTATTGGTAACTGGTGCCTTCACTGAGTTGGCGAACTGAGTAATTATACTATTCACAGGCAGCATTTGTTTACCAACATTCTGTGTGGTCTATTGTGTCTGGGTAATTTGTTGTGTTGGATTTACTGTTGAAGGCTTGCCCACATTCGATGGTAGATTAGAAGGTTGAACTTTTGAAACTTATGGTTTGGGTGGTTCTGTTGACTTCACTTGCTCACCTGGCTTGTTTTCAGAGGTTGGTCTTCTCCTGGGTGGTGGCGCCCCGAATCCTCCAAAGAGCATGGCGTCAAGATCCTTCTCGAAATTTCCTTTCTTTTTATCAGCAGCAAAACCTTCGTTAGTAAACAAGTACCTCCATACTCATACTTTTCGGGCTCATCATCGTCGTCGATATGTAGACCTCTCCTAAGCATAATATCTTAATAAAATTATAAAATAGAATAGAAAAAATGCAGCCGTATATGAAATTCAATATATTAAAACAAACTTGAATATTTTATTTATCTACCATCCTATGTAGAGTTTATTTATATTGATCTTTCTTCATTTTGATGCTAATAGAAAATATTTATTTCGCTATTAATATAATTCTTCGAAATAATGGGAAATGTTGCTGAATCTGTTCAGGCTAATTAGCAGCTCCATGCCTTTTGTAATAAATAAATTAATCATTCCTTCAGTAATTAGGCAATATAAAACGAATTTCCATTGTCCCAATTGAAAAAAGAACGGTATTGGCCAATCGTGGCCTCCAAGAATTTGATGAACTAATCCGCAAGATAAAAGCTTAAGATGAATGAGTAAACAAAATAAAACTAGGAGGGCTTTAATTTAGAAAGTATAAGGTTGAGGATATCTCAAGATCTTATCATGCCTGTATTTTAAGCATTAGGCAGAGTTAAATTCAAAAAACCAACTTTTTAAATGATTAAAATCGAAAATAAGAGATTCCTTAAGATGAAAACAACTCCCATCACCAAAGACTATTAGTTTTGTAAAGAAATAGGGAAAGGAGGGTTCGGTGCAGTATACAAAGCTAAGGACAAGAAAAATAATGAAGTGAGAGCAATAAAGAAGATCAACAAAAATGCCCTCACTGCAGATGAAAGGTATAGTTTAGCAAACTAATTTGACATTCTAAGTAGTTTAGACCACCCAAGCATCATAAAGCTCTATGATATATACGATGATGAGTCGTATTTCTATGTGGTGACTGAGTTATGTGAAGGCGGTGACTTACTTCACTTTGTGAATGAAAGAGTGCTCACTGAGAAGATGATGAGAAGTATTATGGTGCAACTTATGAGTGCAGTTAAGTACATGCATAACTTACAAATATTGCATCGAGACATCAAACTAGAAAACCTTGTTCTTGTTAAGAAGGTTACTAGTTAACATTAGAAGATTGAGATCAAATTAATTGATTTTGGCATTTCTATCAACATGAACAAAGTTTTGCCCAGCGATATCGATAACGCTGGAACATTAATATACATGCCTCCTGAATGCTTCACTCACGACGTGCAAACTTTGGCTTTTGATATTTGGAGCTGTGGGATTGCGCTTTACATGATGAGCACAAGAAAAAGGCCATATAAATTTAAGAACGACAATGAGCTCATGCAAAGGATCAAGAATGGAGATCTCATTAGGAGTAGTACATCTTTATCTATATAGATCTTCAAAGACTTTCCTTTGACCTGAAGGTTTTTATAATGGTCCTTTTGGAACAAAACCATTCGAATAGAATAAATGCTGCAAGAGCTCTCAATAATATCTGGCTTAAAAAGTAGCCAGAGAAGTCTTCAATTACAGTCTCAGTTCGATTCAAAGCTGCCAAAAATTTACTAGACTACGATGTAACAATTGTAATATTCAGGCTAAAAACAATTTGGTCTCGATTATCTAGGCTTATTTAATATACAAGAAGGTGAGCCAAGAATAACGGCAAAGACTTGCCTCTATCTTTGGATAGATTGATGAAGACAAGAGCGGGGTGATAGAGATCGAAGAGCTGAAGAAGTTTTACTGTTAGAACTCATAGCACTATGACTGTGAAGATGTCTAGTAACTACTGAACAGCATGGACAAAAACAAATCAGGCAAGATTGATTTCAACTAATTTATCACAGCCATGTGCGACCGAAGAGAATTATTTCAACGTCAAGCTCTAGAGGAAGCATTTGACTATTTCGACAAAGATAAATCAGGGGAGATTTCTAAGAAATAGCTAGAGAGCATTTTGACTGGGATTCAAAGATAGGAGATTTAGTATTTATTTTCACAGTTGGACAAAAATAACGATTATAAGATCAGCAGGAAATAATTCATCTCATATCTCAGCAACGCCAAATCTTTGTGATATTCGTTATTTATTCCTTTATCAACTATTGATGATCTGCCTATAAATCCGTGAAGTCAATTAAATGCTTCAATTTGAATTATAGTAATTAATTGATGAGTAAGATATCTAACAAGTTAATCGAGTTGAAGTTAAGAGAGGTATTATAGCTGAAGGCAGATGATGACATTTCCAAGTTTGACGATAACACAGCACTTCACGTCATATTCGCTGAGTATGAGGATAGGATAGAATTTACAGAATCTGCATTAGAGCGCGTCACTTAAGAAATCCAAGAACTAAAGCTTGCCTAAGTTCAACTGAGGAACTAGCTCAAATATGTCAAGCAGAAATAAAGCCGCTTTAATTCATAGAGAGAACATAATTTGGCTTCCCTCAAATTGAGATAGGAGAGTGAAAGGCTAAGGCGAACCCTTCAATAGCAATACGAGCTTTTCTAAGCCTGCCGAAAATCAGAGGAAGAATTGCAAAAGAAAATTTATGATTTAGTGTAGAAGTTAGGTGCAAAATAAAAATAATACGAAGACACCAGAATCCAGCTTGAGTCAGAAAAGTAGAAAGAGAAAGATTACTTAGAGGAAATCGATAGAGCTAAAAGATAATTGAGGGCAACCATTATCGAGTATGAAAAAGATGAATAAAAATACAAGAACGGATTTGTATAGGATCTCAAAAAAACTCTCAAAGCTGCTAGTGACAAAGAAATATAAGAGAATCAAAAACTGGCCAATAACTTGCAAAAAAAACTAAACGATCAATAGAAGGCCTTGAAGCAAGTTATTACTACAGTAAATCGGCTGTTTCGCCTGAATTAGCCAGGATAAGACTAAGTCAATGTTTGGCTCGCTGAGCTATAGAGCAAATTCGAATCATACGATGTTGAAGTTGGGAAGTACACAACATAAAGCCTTAAGACATCAAAGAACCCAATAAAGCTGTTAGCTGAGCGGCAGAAGAAGCGAATCCAAGGGAGGGAATTCCTGTTAGCTAATTATATGAACAACTGATCTATTTATCAATTATGGCTATATTGATCATTTCTTGGTTTAGTGTAGCATCATTATGGTGTCTCCGTATTTGTACACTTGAAGCTGGCTGAATAATCTCAAGGTATCAATTATTTACTTCACGTTTACTGTGTCTCTAAATTACTGGCGGAATATCTAGAAGATAAACACTTTCAAAATTCGTTATTACTCTTCATCTGTTGTAACTTCGGGAATTATGGTAAAATCTTCAAAGGATATATCTTATTTTAAGTACTAATAGCTTTATTTGTTGGTCGCGTTCCTTCCTGTTAGCCTATTTTCATATTCATTGATGGAGTCCTCCTCTAATATTGTGATTTTCCAAAGAAGCATTGCCAAAGCAACTTACTTATAATTGCAGTAGTCGTCAGTAACAAGATATTGTTGCATAATGTCCAACTCCACTGTCAGTAGCTACTTTTCAAGTAACTGCGATTTCCTTCGCTTCTATATGTAAGTTTGAAATAGTTTAAAGTGAATCCTTCCATTGGAGGAAATACATCTGAGTTACTGCATAAAGGTGGCATAGGACAGTATTTTTATGTCATTCTTCGGAGTGGAGACAACGATAGGTAAGCGATTGGGTGTAAGTGCTGTGAGAGGATGCAGAATATCAGTGATGTCTTTAACGAATAGGTCTTTGACTGTTGATTTCTTGGCCTATTGAATACTTTTCTTAATGTTTTTGTAGATATCGTAAACAAATTAATTCTAATACTTAATTCCCTGAATAATCCAGTCATCCATCTTGTTTATCAAGATGCTGAAATAGCAATAGTACTCAAGATAGTACTATTTCACCCTCACCTTTATTTGCTATATTTTGCTCAGTATCTTTGCCTTTCTATCAGCAATAAACTCAGATAGGATTTTCTCAATTAACTAGAGCTTATTTATTTTATATTTCTTTTATTTTTCTAAATTATTAACAATATACTTGTGAGCCATTCGCTAAGGCCTTTTAAGCAATCTCCAACCTGTTTCCCATATGTCTCAAGTCGATTGCTGGACAGATCATTTTTAGAGAAGCTTTATATAGGCTATTGAGTGGGTGGTATTCCTAATGCAAGATATTAAGGAGATATTTCTTAGGAAGATCCTTGGGCTGCGTTATTAATATTGTAAATGAAAAATATGATGTCTATTAATAGGTTCAGCTCATTTTGCATTAATGATCGAGCTACTTATACCAGCTTTTGTATTTAGCTAGCTAGAAGATTAGAGCTAAGGAGCTTCTGTCTTTAGGCAACCGCCTCATTCTTCTTACTCTCCAAAGATGTCCAAAGTCCATCATAGAGCTCATCCAACTTGGAAATGAGATGCTTAGAGGCTTATGCGTCCTTCACAATATTTGCCTTTTAGGATTGCAGTTTGTTGTAATTTTATTGGAAGTTTAGTATTTTACCCTAAATATTATAAATATTACTGCTTTATCATCTGGTCGATTAATAATGCTGATAAACGCCTGCTGGGTCGATAAAAATACACGACCGAACTGTTCTCTTAAGCTATCAAGATCAGAAAAAGACTAAGTTACTTTGTTACTGTATCTTTCGTAGATCGACGTAAGACCTTTTATCAATTTTTCAGATATGCCTTGATTTAGCTTTGAAAAAATAGAAATAAATGGCGATTAAATCTTTGGCTATATAGGCGCTTCTTATTTTTAGCTTTTTGAAGTTAGGATTTATTGATATTTAGAGTCTAAATGCTTTTCAATTACATGTGAAATTTGTGTTATAGATTCTTCAACTGTTACCTAGTTATTGATCTTTTTGTAGGCCTTTTACTTTGTTTTTTCATTGCCAAAGTCAGAGTAATATTTCTATAGCTAGGTCAAATTTTTATGATTTATTGGTGTTTTATCACCAGTTTGACGATTTTCAAGTATCTGAGCTTGTGCCTACAATTCTATCAATAAATCAAACATTCCTGAGGTTAATTTGGTATCTTTTTTGGCCTTTGGCACAGGAATAATATTGGAAATTACTTATTTAACTTCTTCTCCCTTAGCATTAATTCTTTCCTCAAAAGATAAATATCCATTAAAACGCTTCTCAAGTGCTTTGAGAACATTAATGCTTAAATCTATCCCGTCAATCACAAATCCCTTTGAGTAAAAATACTTTTTTTCTGTAGGAGGTTCATCCGATTATGGCTTTTTTGGGTCTTTCTTCCCTTTCTTTTGGATTTATTAATATTATTTAACAGCCTTTGCATATCTTTAGCTTTATTGAATTTTAGACTATTCGAATTACTTCACTATTTATTAAGCTGATTTATTTTGAAAGCTTAATGTTATTTTAAACTCAATTGCTTAAAGATAGTGCTAGGTGGTTGCCAATGAGGGGTTAGTAATCTTCTTCATCATTTTTTATCCCCACTACTTTAATGCTATTTTCTCAGGATTTTCTTCTTATGGTTTCTTAGAATCTTTCTTTTTCTTTGGATCTTAGATAGCAGGCTCCTTATTAAGCTCAAATGCTTCACTTAAGATACTGACAGGATTGATAACTACTAGTCCATACTTTTGTGCTAATTTTTGACTCAGAGTTGTTTTTCCTGACAAAGTATTGCCCACAAACGATATTTTTAGAGGCATGTAAAGTGGTACAATACTTTTTTAAGGTAATGAATTAGATGGATAACCGATTTTCACAATCGATTATATTGCTTAAGAAAGCATTAGATTACCTTTATGGTCTTTTCCTTTCCAGCTGCCTTCACTATTAATATATTCTTTTGTCTTTTTCCAATAGGAGTTATCAATAAATTTGGATGGATTTTTACTTTTCTTGTCTTTCTTTTGGTAAGTTAAGAACTACTTCTAAACTGCCTTCCACTCTTGAAATGTAAAGCCCTTCTTGTCGTTATAATGTTATTAACTGGCAATTACAATATGTATTAGAGCTTACAATGCGTTTTATGCAATTGCTTTGTGTTTCTTTTGTCTTCTCTATAGTCTTTATACTTGCTCATCTAAATATTGAATTTTTCTTTTGCGATATTAGTCCTCCCTTTGCTGATGATCAATCTTCGATTGGGGTAGCTCTTCAAAGGTTCTATTTTTAAGCCTTTAAACTGTTATCGCCTTTTATGCGCCTTATCTATTGATAACTTTCTTTATTTGATTACACTTATCAAGTTGATTTTTGATCTTTTTGGCATATTATTCAACAAGGTTATTTTAATTCCAAATGATTTCTGCTTTTATGTTGGCTTCCTTTGCGTCAACAGCTTTCTTGTTCTATCTCTTTATTCTTTACTTTCTTTAATTTTAGTGTATCTTTATATTATCCTTAATCCTTTCCATTACCACCTGTTTGTTAAAATTATCCTCAGTTTTTCTAAAAGGCTTATCAGGATCATGCTATAGTTCAATGCCTTGTCTGATACAGTTCAAGTTAAAAGCTTATATGCCATCTTTAAAGCTCTTCACTTCTTCTTCTCTCATTGATTGATAAAGCTTGTTTTTCTTTTCCTCTAAGAAACTTTTTAAATTGTTGTCTTTCTATATCCTAGTTTGCTTAATTTGCTAGGTCTTTGTCCAAACTTCGTATACTTTTCTTTCATGTTCTTTTATGAATTAATGGTTGTTTCTTACCTTATTGATTTAATAAAGTCGATGCTCGTCGATGAGTCTTCTATTTTCTTCAAGTTCTTTTTTCCGGTCTTACAAGGCCATAAGTTCGTGCTGTGTTTTCATTCCTTTATATTTCTCCAACTTTTATTCTATTTGCTGGATCTTTTTGGGAAATTTGCTTGTTTGATTGAGCTTAGAGGTCGATAGTATTTCTTTTTGCCGACTTGCGAACATTTTCTCTTCGTGGGGTTGAATTTTGCTTGCAGAGAATGTTTATATTCTTTTGAGTGCAGCTTATTTCTTATCACGATTATACTTGAGAATACATTCTTTAATAGTGCTCAATAACTCACTGGTGTTATAGAGAATATTCTGGATAGGAAAATCTACATTGAAGTTTTACAAAAGCAAATCGCGGATGTTTTTGAAATTTTGAAACTTACATGCCATATCCTTTGTATTCTTAAACTTCCTTCCCTTCGCAAGATTCAACCTCTCAAAGATAACCCCCATGTAATACCCGTTTTCGAAGTCACTGATATATTACAGCTTTTCCCCAAGTTTGAGCCCACTCAGCCAGTTTATCGTATCTCCATCAATATCTCCCATTTAGAATAAGTTTTATAAATATAATAAGAATCAAAAGCTAAACAAAATACATGTGAATAAGGATTGATAGAGATATAACATGGTTTGCTAAATAAAAAAAATAAAATTGAAATTTAGTATATACTGATAGGTCATGCTTATATAATTTGGTGGCTGTCTAAATCATTTGGATTTCATTTCAGTAAGTTCAGTTTTGGGATCTTCGAACTCTTTAAAGTTAGTCTTATTAACGATTAGCACACAATAAGTGAGATGGTTATCTTTTTCGAAGTGTTTGATTTGCATTGGCTCCATTTTTTCAATCGTTTCCAAGGTGACATCAGATTTAATAGAGATGATGACTGTCTTTTTCTCTTTCAAAGTATTCAAATGAAGAAAGATCATTGGATCCCTAAGTTTTGCAGCATGAATGGCAAGCTCTAAAAACTCTTTCTTTACAGGGTTGACATCTCGATTTATCATCAACGATAATATTGTTGGAATTTTAGGTTGCAAGCCAAGAACTTCCTTTTTCATCGACTCAAATTCTTTGAAATCTTTTCGATAATTAACCACTCCATTATTTACAAAATATACTGCGAATTCAGGTTTCGCAAATGCGAAAAATTTATTATGAAGCTTATATTTGAATGAGTTTTTCTACTCTCGAATATATTAGTTATCAGGGATATGAATAGCGTTAGGGGCTTACTCAATTGGAGTCACTATCGTTCTATTTAAAGATTTAGTAATTACATAGCGAGTCTTTTCTTTAGGAAGAAATGATTAATTAAACGGTAAGGCGTATGTCTTTTTTAATAATTACTCAGTGCATTGCCCTAACTGCTTTCGAGGTGTGATCCTTATTCTTCCGAGAATGGATTAATGGAAATGACATAAGATGCCATCGTATTCTTGATAGTCTTTGAGGACAAGAATGGTAAGGAAGGGGCACTGAAGATTGATGAGGAATTTAATATGTTCAGGTTGAATAGCTGCTGGCGTGTCTCCCTTTATGATTAAACCTATGGGTATTCTAACATTATTCTTGAAATCTTTATTCTCCTTTTAGAACAAGTCGTCACATTTAAAGACTTCTTGTGTTGAAAATTTCATCAGAGTGCACACATATAACTTTTGGTTCTTATGGCTTTATGGTCTATTCACTCCATATAGATAAACAAAGCTTGGCTAGTCATCTCTTATATAATCGAAGATGTCTTCATTGAATTGCAGTTAGGAGTTAAGCCTTTAACGATTCTCACAACAAAATTTTACAATGTTATCAATGGTATTTTAAGAAACACTAGATTATGAGTATTTCTATGAGTCTTCTTCTTGAGGCAAACGCAATTACTCCTTGCCGTTGGAGTTGGGCTTATGGAGAAGAAAATGATAATCTTTTAAGGATTAGCTTTATTCGAAAGACATGAGAGATGCTTGACTATTGCTGCTTTATTGACTTTTATTTCCCTTTTAAATGCTTATCTTCAAATTCTATATGCTGCTAATACTACTGCCAACTGATTTGACAGCCTTTTATTTGCTGCTTGAGCTTTAATGCAAAGAACTAAAAGACTCGATTACCTGATCTTTATTCTATTTTACTTATATCTTTGGTGGTATTGCTACTGGAACTACTTCAGGAGGTTTTGGAGTTTATTTAAACTGAGGAACCTATAATTTTATATCTGCTTGGATGATGGACATTATTTATGGCTTGGCCTCTTACTTCACTTTAAAAGCCTATATCTTTGGTTTCTATGATCCAATCATCACTTTAGATTTCTATTGAACTGTTGGTTGTTTTGCTGAGTTCGAAGATTGACTGGAATTTAATGATAAATGAGAAGAAGAGCTTGATGCTCCAAAACTCTTTTTGGATTATATTGGCTTTGATTTCTGAGATAGCTCGCTTTCCTTAGATGATTTATTATTCAACTGCGCCTACTTCTTTGTTTATTCCTTAAAAGTATTATCTATTTTCTTTCTGCATTCGACTTCAATTTGTTTGAATTGAGAGAATGCCGTAAGTTTATTCACAATATCATTTACTTTATTTTTCACTCTTTCTTGTAGAGCCTTATTTTTATCACTTCGCTTTATAATCTTGTAGTGCCTAAGAAGTTCTTACAACTTGGAAATAAGGCATCGATACTCTGAAGTTATTTCTAATGAATAGTTCATACTTAATCAATATTATAGCTTATAATCAAAATGAAAATCAATTATTATCACTAAGATTAAGGCTGACATCGCTAACCTCTCCATTTAATACTAACTTTATCTATCCTATTATATCTGAGGCCTCATCTTTTATACTTTTGTTATTTTTGAAAGTAGAAATGACTCTTTATAAAAGAGTTATCCCTCCCATGCGATTGAATTACTCACATTTTTATACATGAACGTTAGAATCCTTCATTATCTTTTTTATTAATCCGAATGCTATCGAAACTTCACTTACTGATGATAAGGTTAGTAGTTCAAAAATCGGCTTGTAAATGCTAGAAATTATTTTCCTTTTTTAAGTAAGCTTGATGGAAGTCGTTTAGATATATTCGTTAATAATGAGAGAAAATCCAACTTTATTTTTGGTATTATCTTTTTAAATATGTTGAAAGATAGTTTCCATGAGACTTTTCCTCAAGAGAATGGCCTCTCTACAGCTCTTTGAAGTATTGTTTGCCAATAAATTCCAGCATGCCTCTTTCATACTTCCTTCTTCCTTATTAATCATTATTTATAAGCAGTAGAGCATATCTTTTGTGCCTCTTTACTTTGTGATCTTTTAAAGCGAAACTCCAAAAATGAAGACCTATAAAATATCTTTCTTTTCGCCATTGTACCTTTTCAGTATTCTTATTAAAAGCTCACAATGACGAAAGATAAAGCAAATCTCAGACTCTTAGACAAGATTTTTCTTTACATATCTCTTTAGGATGAGAATCAATTATATGCCAAACTGTATATTGATAGGGGAGGAGATAAGTTACTATACTAGATTAAGGGCGATAGATTTAATAGATTTGAAGTTGCGCACATAATGGGTTGAACTAGCAAGGCATAGGTGGGAAATCTTCAGTAAATTTACAAGTCTATTGGAGCTAATGGAGTTCTTTATCTTTTGCTTGATATTTCTGATATCTTTGTCTTTTTAAAATTATTTCTTTATTTCTTTAGTGATATTTGATAAAAAATTGGGTGTTAAACAGTTATAAGAATAAGAAGGATTGATTTGTAAGATTTTCCGTAACTACTATATTATTTGATTTGAAAACTGTTCATAGTCGTTAGATATTGAGCTACACAGTACTTTTATTATTTAAACGACTGATTAATTCTTCTTATTGGACTCTAAAATTGAATCTGCAATGATTTTGAGCGCTCTAAAGCTAAGAAACTGCATAGAAGAATTCTAATTTTGTTTTACTAAAGGGATTAGATATTGAGTGTGGATGTTTTCTTGAATGACCAAATTGATGAAATGAGCTTTGTCTTCACTATTGAGATAAAGAATGAGCTATTCGAACGCATCGATCTGGCACTTTTCTACTTTATTTGCGTCAAGATCTATTGAAAAGGCCTTCAGTAAATGTTAGAATTTCTATCTTGAAGGCTGGTTTAGCTTATCGATTTTTCGTTTACTCCAAAACTATTTGTTGTAATCGAATATTTCAGATGCTTTATGATCATTATTATTGTAAGTTAATAATGACTGAATTTGTGCACGCTGATGTGTAGGATAGAGTTGTTGGATTTGTACGCGCATTTTTTGGTTGAACTATGGCATCATTTTATTTATTACTATATGTTTATAGATTTGGCTTTATAAGCTTTGCTTCTTTCTTCTACTTTGCCGCCTATGCTGATAGCATTATAAATGGTTATATTTTCATAAATGAATAATATCAAATATATGCTTATGATGTGATCCACTACAAAATGAGGAAAATTTAGTTTGACCGGACTCGCCCTTTTACTATTTACAAAAGCTATTAGTAGTTTAAAAAGTTGGGATCGAATACTCGTCAAAAGTAGAAGAAGAGCAAGGTGAGTGAAGATGTAGTGGAGGTGAGTAAGGCTGAGTTTACTAAATGCAGTCAAAAAAAGTACTAAGACGCAGATATAATTATTCCCTCATTTTAAGTTATTCCTCCTCTCATTCGGAAACCACTTAATATCGAGTCAAGCTATATTAGATGCTCAGCCACATATCCTACAGAAATGTAATACTAGCTCAGAGAATCTGATATATATTTCCTCAAAGAACTCAGGAAATAATTTGGTTGGGTTTAAGAATAGTTTTTACAGAGGGAAATCGTTTAGCTTTAAAAGCGTACGGGGAGATAAGATATAAGTAAAAAGAATATTCCAAATGAACGGAGTTAATATCTAAAGGAACTCAAGCTTCGCAGAACATCCCTTGACTAAAACCAGCTCATTCAAATAGGCAATAAAGTATTCAACTACTGGTACAACTAAAGGAGAATATATAGCTATCCCTTGTATCGCCCCTTGTGGAGGCCCGGCCCAACTTAGTATGATCACCACTCAGCCTTCCGAAAAAGAGAAAAATAGAAGCGTAGTTTGAGAAGGTTTAATCGTGTTCCTGAAGAACAACTTATAGAGAACTTACTCAATGAGTTTGAGACTGCCAAACAAATTTGCTAAAAGGTTTGCTAAAGATAGGAACTGAAGTTTACTTTAACGAAAGCAAAACTACTCGAATGGGATTTGCAGGTTCAAAAGCAAGATTTATTTCCTGAAGATTAACATATTTTTGAGTAGCACGCTTAAATAAAATAATAGCTTTTGGCCTCAATGAAGAGTAGCTCCTTATAGGAGTCTTCTTCCTGCTAAGTGGATGAGTAATAGATGTACAGAAGAAATCTAAAGGCTTGCAAATTTATAGAAAGGATACTCCAGTAATAGAAGGATGAAATCGAAAAAAGCAAAACCATTATTCCCATTAGGCCTAGAGTGAGAGAAACACCCCATTAAAGATACAATAAATTTAAAGATCTAGGCACCAATCAATACGAATAAGTTCAAAATGAATGTTTCCCTCTCCACAAAGCAGGCAGTTAGATGTATATAGCGGAAGAATGTTCAAGAGAAATGAAAGAGTTCATCAGAAGATTCAACAGTAGAAATAGGAATTAGAATTCTAATAATTGATTGGGCCAAGATGAATTTAATATTGTGATGTTGTAGTTTTACTATAAATAATATTTATCTGAACCCATTTTCTATATTTATAAATGATTAGCAAGGCAGTTTTCTTCTTACTTATTGCTCTATGCTTAAGGGTTTCTTCCAAAAATTGTACAACCTCCACCCTCAAAGGAATTGCCTCAGGACTCACCACCATCACCATATTCAAAAATATTTCTGAAAACTATGCTGTGCCGCTGTCGGGATTCAATTTAGGGACCAATGTTTCAACTTTCAAAGTGGGAGCAATAGCTGGATTCTAAGCTCCTTCTAATCAGAAATTTTACTCAATAGTAATCAGCACTAACCTCAACAATGACAATACCCAGATGAACTTTACCATTAGCTATTTCTACAGTGATAATCAAACCCAAATCGTAACCGTGTGGAACAGAGTAAAGATAAGCTGGCTCGCAGCTTCCACTTTGTTCTAAACAGTCGTAAGTGGAGATTCGCTTGGAGGAAGTTATATATGGGCAGGATCTGCATAAGCCTTTGCCCCTTTTACTGAAACAAGCGGACCAGTCTTTGATAACTCAACCTTCGTAGCCCAAACTGCTGAGATGTCTAGTAGCCCT
>JACCDV010042472.1_pt1 | contig 26461 bp, 21 predicted proteins | sample 7446131 | NCBI WGS metagenome assembly JACCDV01 (sample SAMN15323448, study PRJNA562643) | freshwater metagenome | isolation source: river surface water | place: USA:Blue River Watershed | collected 2017-08-17 | reverse complement strand
GGTGTTTTTTAGGGTCGCCACCAAGGTCCGTGTCCACGAGCCAAAATGGCGAAAACCCCGCAGAGACTGGGCCTCAGCGGGGTTTCCAAAAAGTGAGAGAGTGTTTTTCTCACAAAGCATATGGTGGTGGATGGTTCACCACTCAAGAACTTTCTATTCGCACTCAAGCGTGCTAGAGAGTACTAGGGCGTGAATGCGAGGGGGAGACTTGGACCCAACCGATGGGCAGATCTTACATCGCCGCACTACACTGAATCAACTTCAAATCCGTTTTTCGGAATTGAACCCCAGTCCACACCAAATCTTCACTGTCTGCGTCATCTATGCAATTACGTCGACACTAGCCATTGGAGAAGCGTATTGATCCGGGTCCACCACTTTGATCTTCACTAGGACGTGCGCCTCTTGAGGGCACTCTATTGCTGAAATTCTGGCACCTCCGCAGCCCAATCTACCTCCGCCAGATTCGGCTAGCCTTCAGATTTCAGGGTTAGCAGCTTACGCAAACGTTCCAAAATTGACTGCCCTTTTTCGCTCGCCAATACTTCAATGGCGTGCTCCAAAGGCATCTTGTCCCAGTGCTTCCCATCTAGAGTTTGAGATGCGTTGTATGCGATAGCTTCAATTGCCTTGCTAATCAATTCACGTTGCAGAGGCTCTGCCTCTGTTTTCAAAAGAGCTTCCAGTTGCTTTTTGTAACTCTCATAAGATTTCGCTAATGCCTCCTTATGCGCATACTCTTGCTGGAGGCGTTCATATTGACTACGACGAATCGATGCAAAAACAGCCAACCAAATCAAAGGAGCCATGAAAGGAAGCTTGATAAGCATCGATTTCAGAATGGCTTCCAATGTGTCATGATTGACAAACGATACAGACCAAAAACCAATACTCTGTATGGACGTAAGGAATGCGACGATCGGCATCAGTCCAACTGCCGCATAAAACAACCTCGTGCTATTTTTAATTGGGATAGAAAAACTTCTTCTCTGAACCTCATATGCTTTAGCCAAACCCGCACTCGTTGCTCCCGGGAGGAGTTTTTCAATTTTTTCGTAGAGTGCGTCGTATTTCTTAAGTTGAGCCGTCTCTAAATTATTAAGTTGCGTCACACGAGCATCAAGCTCCAGTTTTAGACCGCCCGTAGGCTTACCTTCTGAATCAAGTGATCCGAAAATTTTCTTATGAAAATCATCTAGTTCGTCAACTTCTTCATTGGTCAATTTCAAAAGTTCAGTAATTTTTCGCTCGGCATCTGAGATAGCCGTCGCAGCTTGATCAACTTTGGCTTTGATCGAAACTGAATCAGGAGTATCAACAAGCATGGCTTTGTGCAAATTTTCAATCTCAGCGGCCTGTTTTTCAATCAGTACTTTTGCTGATTCGACTGAGCTCTTGATTGACTTCTTTTGATCATTTCCATTAATAAGATCGATCACCAGCGCATCAATATCATTTTTATTCTTTAGAGCTGCATCGATTAAATTATTTGATGCAACTCGATTATCTTCAATGCTCTTAGCAGCTCCAGAAACTTTTCTCTGGAAATTCTCCACAGAGCTTTCCATCTCCACTCGATAAGCCTTCGCAGCCGCCCCAATCACCTTGACAACTGACTCTGGAAGAATAAGGTAAGGTTTTATGTAGGAGAGAAGATTGTCAAGATGCTGATTGGCATTTTGAAGGTGCGCAATATTTCTGTTAGATTTGAAACTCGCAACTTCCTGAAGACAGGGTGAACATTGCGAATTGAAGCTATCCCAAATGCTTTTAGGGACCAATTCAACATCAACACTTGCGATTGCTTCCTTCAAATATTCAACAACTTTTTTTACCCTAGCTAGCTCTTGAACGGCGGTCAGAACAGTCTGGTCATCCACAGTTAGTGATGGGACTTCCTCCAAAAGCACTCGCCACTTTTCCTGAAAGGGATGCTGCTCAAATTCTGTCTGCCACCGTGACATAAATTCTCCGATTGACTAGGAATACAAACGTCAGGTCAATAGAAATTGATCCTGCGTGAATTCATCTTCTTGCAATGGTAATTCATTGCATTTCTGATTTCATTAGAAGGACTGATTTGTGCACTCATTGCATCCTGGATGAATTAATTCGCAGGCCACCGTCCAACCCCCCTTTGAAGTGCTGTGACTTCAATTGCGTTGCACATTTGGCCGTATAGGGCGTTCTGCCAGTTGTTCTCAGGCATGACCAACAACGTCTCCGCCTCCTTATCGAACCGCAGACTGTTCTTATTCCGCAGCAACTCCCAGTAGCCGACGATGCATTCCTTACGCAAGCGCAGGATGTCGGTAGATGGCAGCTTATTGCTCTTCTTGCTGTTGGCTGTCTTGGAGGCAGGCAACAGGTTCCAGACATCGTTGTTGTGCCACAGGTCAAACGGGATCATATGGTCGACATCAAAACTGTCGCACAAGGTTGTGCCAGTCCAGATGCACTCAAGGCGCTCCATCCCAGAAAACAGCTTTCTGGCTTCGATGGTGGTGCGCTCGTCCTCTTTATCCAGCAGGAGATTGACCACGGTGGCAACCTCGATGCCTTCACCTAATTTGGTCGTCTTTTCTGCCCATTGCAAGATAACGGCCTGGCTTACCCAGTAGCCCAAATGGCTCAGTTCAATCCACAGGTCGTTCGGAATCAGGACCTGCCTTGTCTTGGCATCGTAGCCAAACACCCTGCCAGTGATCAACGCCCCACCGGCAAAAACCACAGGTCCCTTGATGATCGCGTCCTCGATATCCGCCATTAAGGCGCGCAGCAGCTTTTGACTGTCGGTGGGCAGCAAACCCTTGTTACGCTCGATCCTGAAGCCGCTGTAGCCGCCAGCTTTGGCATAGCGTTGAACCAGCTCCTGCAGGTGCTTGCGAAACTTGATGGGCTTGCCAGCATCGGGGCGCTCGCCATTCAACTGAGGGATGAAGGTGCGCGATTCGATCAAGGGCCAGTAATACTGAAGCCATTTCTCAGCCACGTACCGGACAGGCAATCCAACCTGTCCATCGGCCAGCCAATTCACACTGTTAGGACTCTGGGTGGCGATTTCGGCCAACGCCCGAAACAGCGCGAATTTGTATGTGGCGCTCTTCTTGTCGTGGTTCAGAACCCCTTCGATTTGATCGATGGGACGGGTATTGGCGCCGGATTTGAGCTGAAACAGCAAGGACACCCATTCCACCCCTCGGCGGTTCATGGCATCCGAGTTGCCCCACTGGTCGATCAGGCTGAAGCCCAGCCGCTCGAAGATCAGCCGCAGGTAGCCAGGGTGATAAGTCTTGAACAGCCGCCCGTTGGCGTCCCTCTCTCCATCTTCGGTATCCGAGCGCAGGCTCGGCACGGAAATCAGCAAGCGTCCATTGACTTTCAGACAGCGCTTGATGGCCAAGGCTGCATTGAAAAGCTCGGTCGAGTCGATGTGCATCAAGACCGCGCAGCACAGAACCCCATCGAATTCGCCACCAAACGGCACAGAGAAGTCGGGCAGAAGACCTTGCGCGATGCGCCCTCGAAGTTCAGGGTGGTATTCCTGCGCCAGCTCAACAAATTCAGGGGTGCCATCGATGCCGTACGGCAGGAACCCCTGACGATCAAGCTCGGCTAAATCACGGCCAGAACCACAGCCGATGTCCAGAATGCGTCCGCCAGGGGCAAAGGCGCTGTTGAACCGAGCAGCCAATGAACTGGGGGCCGCCTCATAGCGCTGCGCAACCTCTCTGGCGTGGGCCATGTAGTAATCAAGCGTTCGGACATCCATATAGTAATTATGAGACTAACAATTTGGCGATATTCATCAAACCATGGGGACCTCATCCCAATCCGACGTGTAGTTCGGTGACTTGCGCTCCTGCCGCATCTGCCAATCCTGGTATGCCCCCTGCGTCGACACCTTGACCGTACCCCTCCCAAAGCGCTGATTCAGGGTATCCAGCGCCAGCATCAATTTGCCATTACTGGACACGTCCCCCTCTAGCAAATCGCCCTGACGGTGCGTCACCGGGCTGATCTCGCTGAGCATGATCCCAGCCTTCTTGTACTGGTACTCGGGCTTAAACATCCGTTCACACAGGAAGCTAGCCCAGCGGTTCACCTCAAGGCTGTCATTGGTGGGATACGGTAGCGGCACCGCCAGACTGGGCATGTACTGCGGGAGGTCTTTGCGGAAGCGGTTGGTCTGTAGAAATACCTGAATCACAGCTGCGTGACTCCCCTGCTCCCTTAGCTTGGCGCAGGCATTGGCTACGAATGTGGATAACGCATCTTGAAGGATCGGTAGCTCTGTGACCATCTTTCCGAAGGACCGGCTGGCGATGATCTGCTGGCGGTCTGGCTGAATTTCCTGCAATTCGATGCACGACACCTCCAGAAGTTCGCGCTGGATCTTCTCCATTACCACTCCAAATTCGGCACGCAAAGTCGGCACATGCGCATGCTTCAAATCCTGCACGGTTCTGATGCTGTGGCACTCCAGCCGTTTAGTCAGCTTGCGACCGACACCCCAAACCTCCTCAACGGGAATACGCTGTAACAGCAGGGCTTTCTGCGCCTCGCTCAGGGTGTTGTAGTTGAAGACACCTTTGGACCTGGGATGTTTCTTAGCCACGTGGTTGGCCAGCTTGGCCAGCGTCTTGGTCGGGCCGATGCCAACACACACAGGAATCCCTGTCCACATCCCGACCCGCTCACGCATGGCGTAACTGACCTCGCGCAACTTGGGGATGCCGGTCAGATCAACAAAGCACTCATCGATGGAGTACACCTCATGCCGGGGCGCAAAGTCGCTCAGAATGCTCATGACCCGGTTAGAGAGATCGGCGTACAGCGCATAGTTGCTGCTGAATGCCAGGATGCCATGTTCCTCAGCCAGTTCTTTGCATTCGAACCAGGGTTGCCCCATCTTGATTCCGAGAGCTTTAGCCTCGTTGGAGCGGGACACAACACAACCATCGTTGTTCGATAGAACTACCAACGGAACACGCGCCAGATCGGGTCGGAAGACTCGCTCGCAGCTCACATAGAAATTATTGCAATCGACCAGGGCCAATTGCTGTACCGCGCCGCCCATGAATCGCCCTCAGTAGAGCTTGTGCAGGTTGTAGGTCACAACCCCCCAAATGGAGAACTCCTCTTCCTCCTTGACCACAATGGTCGGATAGCGGGGGTTTTCAGGCACCAGCTTGATAACGCCTCCACGGCGATGCAAGCGTTTGACTGTGAAGTCGTTGTTCAAAACCGCCAACACGATATTGCCGTGCCGAGGTTCGATGGACCGATCAATCAGCAAGGCATCGCCCTCGTAGATGCCAATGTCGATCATGGAGTCGCCTTTGACTTTGAAGATATGGGTCGCGGCTCCATTGCGTATCAAGTGCTCATTGAGGTCAATGCGCTTTCGGGTGTGATCTGCCGCAGGGGATGCAAACCCAGCAGGAACTTTCCAGCCACACAGTTCCAGCCAGACCTTCTTTTCCGGGATGAAAACAGGTTCTGGATGGGATAAGACTGCGGATTTCATGCAGCCAAATATACTGGATATTTATCCAGCATTTCAAGTACACTAAGGGCCTAAGGTCTCGGTGCGGACAACGCTCGAAGCTCGGGCATGTGTGACCAGGTCATCAGCTCAGCTGCTTTGGCAGGATCGGCACTCAGCCATGCGTCATGAAGCTCCGGTGCAATGATCACGGGGGTTCGCTTCTCATCACCTGGCTTGTGAAACTGGCGCATCACCGGATGCTCGTCGGCATTGACTGTGAGCATGGAGAAGCTAACCACCAGCTCGCCCGACGCAGGATCAGTCCAGCGATCCCATAGGCAAGCGATACCGAACGGATCGCCTGAAGCCAGTTCAATTTTCCAACGCACCGCCCTGCCCGACTCGTAGCTGGGTTCATAAAAATTGTCGACCAGCACCAGGCCATATTGACGATGTCGCCAGGCGGCACGATAGCTGGGCTTTTCCGCCGCCGTCTCACTCCTGACGTTGTAGGTGTGGCGACTAATCTTGCCGTCCTTGGCCCACGATGGGATCAGCCCGAATTTGGCCAAACCACAAGCCACCCGGCCTGTCTGGTGGCTTTTAACGACAACAGGTGCCGCAAATCCCGGGTAGGACTCTTCCGGGTAGCCAGCAAGCAATTCAACGCCGAATTGTTCCTTGACCCACTCGGCCCGCTTGGTTGGCGTGAAATTCGTGCACACGGGGGTATTTTTAGCTGTGGTCCATGGGTACGGCACCAATGGTGTCGAAAGGGTACAAAGTTACAAGTTAGTTCCTATACGTTTGTCACGGGGCACACTGTTTTTAATCTTATAAGATGATAGTCAACTCAAAAGCGCTGACCGGGATCAGGGCTACAAAAGAACAAAAAGGACAGGCATGAGCGACAGCGTCTCACCACTCACCACTGCTCTTGAACAGCTACGCTTGAAATTGCTTGATTTGACAGGGCGAAACCGCCTAATCAACTTCAAGCACACAGCTGGAAAGTCGCTACAGTTTGTAGAAGGACATCCTGCAGCGATCTATCAAAAGTTGGTTGAAGCAAACACCAAAGCGAACATCAACATTCTCGGATTGCCTGAACCTGCTCGAAGAGACTGGGTTGATCGTAACGGGCGATTGCAACGGCCTGAGCCCCGAGAGTGGGCCAAATCCGTGGGCGTCTCCACGGGATATGACATTTCAGGAGCGGGGGAAGACTCAGACGAGTCAAATGTCCGGGCCCTGATGTACCCGGACGACCTGGCCAAGCACTGCCGCAAGATCGAACGCGAGGCCACACTCGCGATAGAGGAGACCGGCGCAAACATGTTGTTCCTGGTGCTCGGATTCTTAGAATTCCCAGATCAGCGAGACAGCGACAAGACTTTCACAGCCCCCTTGATCAGCGTACCCGTGTCGCTGCAAAAGAAGGAAGTTGCGGACATCCAGCAGTTCTCCCTCCAGTACACGGGCGACGACATCTCCGAAAACCTCTCGCTGCGAGAGAAGTTGCGCAACGACTTCGGACTGGTCTTGCCTGAGCTTGGTGAAGAACAGATCAATGTCAACGGGTACTTTGCCGAGATACAGGAGATCATAAAAAAACAACCCGGTTTCACACTTAAGCATCGAGTCTCTTTGTGCTTGCTCAGTTTCAGCAACATGCTGCTGGTTCGAGATTTAGATCCAAGCAAATGGCCTTCAAACGGAGATGAGAACTCCCTCATTGACCACCCAATCGTTCGTGAGGTGTTCGAAGGCAGAGCCGATGACGGCGGAGCAGGCCTCAGTCTCGCTGAAGAGCATCTGGTAGAAGAAGGTCCAGGGTCGAACATCCCGCTTGTTTACGACGCCGACAGCTCCCAACACAGCGCCTTGATTGATGTCTTGTCGCTCAAAAAAAACCTGGTGATCGAAGGCCCACCAGGCACGGGCAAGTCCCAAACCATTACGAACTTGATCGCAGCTTGCCTTGCCGAAGGCAAGAAAGTGCTGTTTGTTGCTGAGAAACTGGCAGCTCTTGAGGTCGTGAAGAACCGCCTCTCACTCGCTGGGCTAGACCCATTCGTTCTTGAACTGCACAGCAACAAGACTAACAAGAAACGGGTCTTGGAGGAAATCGCCAAGCGGACCACCTTTAGACCCAGCCACCCCAATGACCTTCCCCGTCTGCAGCAACAACTAGAAGCTCACCGCAAAGATCTCAAAGCCTACACAGACCTGATCAACTCCATTGCTCATAACGCCTTTGGACTCACTCTCCACAAAATCATGTGGCGTGCTGAGAAGCACCGCCAGGGGCTCAGCAACGAGGAGAACATGCTGAGTCAGATCGACATCAGCGACGCGACTCAAATTTCTGAATTTGAGTTTGGTCGGCGCATGGACTGTCTTGGTTACCTGGGCTCTCAATACCAGTCCGTCGGTGGCTTCGATGCAAGCTGTACGTTCTGGGGGTTCTATCCAGAACGGCTAATCCCCGGTGATGAAGTCAAACTCAAACAATTGTTTGAAGATGCCGACAGCTGGGGACAGACTTTGGTGGAGGCATCGAAGCACTTTGCCCAAGTCCTCGGAGGCCGCGTCCACAACCTCTCACTGGCGTTCAGCGGAGAGCAACTGGCCATACTGAAGAACCTGCTTGAGACAGAAAATCAGCAATTGCCTCTGCACCTCATCCCAGGATTCTTTGAGGATGACGAGACGGGAGCCAAAGCCGCTCAGGCACTTGACGCATTCTCTAAACAAGTCGAACAGTTCCACAGCCTCGAAGGGGCCGTCAAAACCGCCTTGAAGCAGGAATCTAACGTCACGAAGTCCGCGACAGATGATCTCAAAGGCTTGCAACGAATAGCTGGTAGTTTGGGCGCAGAGCTCGGCACGCTTAACGAGCTTCGCATACTGCATCAACAACTGTTTGAGACGGCAGGCAAGCTTTCGACGGCCAACGCCAACTTGGTGATGTTCTTAAGCGAGAAGAAGATCCCGTACAACGGATCGACACAGAAGCTGGAGCAGTTACTCAGTTTTACCGATCTCGTGCTGGATGCCCCAGAGGAGCACTTCCAACTCCAGACCCCTGGATTGACTCGCGATAGCGCGGTCCAGGCCCTTGAGCAGTTGCTTTCCCTCCAATGCGAGTGGACAGGTCTTGAAAAGGAACTCGGGGACTCGCTCTATGTGGACACCTTGCCACATGAAGGGGATATCAAGCAGGCCATCCTTACCCTGCGCGAAGGCGATGCGTGGTACCGCATTTTCCAAGGTCGGTGGCGTAAAGCGGTAGGACTGCACAAGGCACTCCAACGCAACAAGCTGAAAATGCCTGGCCAAAAGCGGCTGGAGCAACTCGAACAAATCGTCAAACTGCTTGGCCTCAAAGAACAGTGGAAGACTTCGCCGACCTGGACGCAGTTCCTCGGTTTTCCTGCGCCAGTAACCCCCTCCCCATTGGAGGGATACCTTGCGCTGGCGAAGTGGAATAGGGGCATCAAAGTTGCCTCAGAGGATATTCAAGCAGTCCTGATTGATCCAATCAGCTTCACCGCCGATCAGGCCCGAGCCCTGCGTCGCGAATTCTCTACGGTCAAACTGGAGATCACGAGCGCAATCGCGGCAGTCAAAGACATCAACGCTAAGCTCAAACGCCTCTCTGAGTTCAGCGGCAGCAATCTCCTCGACAAGGTGTTGGAGAAGACCGGCGAATTCACAGTAGCCCTTGAACACCGATTTGCATGGCTTGAGTTGGAGGCTCACAGTCAGGCGACGTTCAGCCAAGTGATCACTGGATGCGATGCAGCCTTGGAGCGCTCACAGCTCAGGTCAGAGATTCAAACCAATGTCCGTATCAAATCGCTACTTGGCGATCTCTACCTGGGCGTGGACACTGACTGCTCGAGCGCCATCGAAGCGCTATCCTTCGGTCAAAGCATCGACAGTCTCAATTTGTCTCCGCAGGTCAAGTACAAGCTGCGCACCGGACATCCGCTTGAAGCCTGCCACACCCTAGCTACCGCTCTGGAACCCGTCCACAAGGGGCTCCAGCAGATTGAGGGATTGAGCAATGCTTTGTCTCAGTTCGGAAAATTTGAACTGGACACCTGGACGGGCGCGCCTGCAGATGAAGACTTGGAGCTGTTCGTAAGCGCACTACATGGCGCAGTTCAGAAGGCTGTCCAGGACCAAGACCTTCTGATTCCTTGGTCGTTGTATCTTACCCGTCGCAAGGAGGCCAACGAATTGACATTGTCTGAGTTCGTCGAGCTTCTTGAGAAAAGGCGCGTCAAACCAGAGGAACTTTCAGACGCCTACGCCTACTGCATCTACAGCACGATCACTCGTGAAGCCTTCCGTAACATCCCCCAGCTTGGACGCTTTACTGGCCTCAAACACAACCAGATTCGAGACGAGTTCAAACGACTAGACAAGGAGATCATCGCTCTACGTGGCAAGGCGATCGCCTACGAATGCACTCGCAAGGCCTCTCCACCTCCCGGCAGAAACGGAGCTCGCGTCGATGATCGCACTGAGATGGTTCTTCTGAACTACCTCATGCCTCAGCAACGCCCACGCATGCCTGTTCGCAAGATCCTCACGCGCGCTGGTGGTTCGATTCAGGCGCTCAAACCATGCTTCATGATGGGACCCCAAGCCGTAGCCCAATACCTGGCTCCAGGGGTCATCAAGTTCGACCTCGTCATCATGGACGAAGCATCCCAGTTAAAGCCTGAGGAAGCTATCGGCTCAGTTGCTCGTGGTGGTCAATTGGTGGTGGTTGGCGATCCTAAGCAGCTGCCCCCGACATCGTTCTTCTCTCGTATGTCCCAGGACGGTGACGTTGGTGACGATCAATTCACCACCACGGATGCTGAGAGCATTTTGGATGTCTGCTCTTCGCATTTCAGGCCAACACGCTCGCTGCGCTGGCATTACCGTTCACAGCATCATTCATTGATCGCATTTTCAAACCACAGCTTTTACCGTGGAAACCTGGTGATCTTCCCCTCGCCCTATGGCCAAGGCGGAAAGCTTGGTGTACGTGCCGTATATTTAGCTGACGCCATCTACGAAAACCAGACCAATCTGCGCGAAGCCAAGCGCGTAGTCGATGCAGTAGTCGAGCACATTGCAACTCGCCCCAACGAGTCTCTTGGCATCGTCACGCTGAACATCAAGCAGAGAGACCTGATTGCCGAACTGTTGGAAGAGAGACTGAAGTCGGTTCGGGGTGCCGATTCCTACCGTGACCATTGGACGACCGAGGGGCAACCCTTGTTCATTAAGAACCTTGAGAACGTCCAGGGTGATGAGCGTGACGCGATCATCATATCCACGACCTTCGGCAAACCACCAGGATCCAGCGCCGTCCGTCAGAACTTTGGCCCCATCAGTCGACAGGGCGGCTGGCGACGCCTGAATGTGCTTTTCACTCGCGCCAAGAAGTCGATCGCCCTGTACACATCCCTTCGCCCTGAAGACATTGTGATGGATGGGACTACTCCGGACGGCACCAAGGCACTGCGCAACTACCTTGAATACGCCCGCACAGGTTCTCTGCCAACTATCGAGGAGACAGACCGCGATCCAGACAGCGATTTCGAGATCTCCGTCATGGACATGCTCAAGATGCGTGGCTATCAAGTCACACCCCAACTCGGCGTAGCGGGATACCGCATTGACATTGCCGTCAAACACCCAGACGCACCAGGTTCGTATCTGGCAGCGATCGAATGCGACGGCGCAACCTACCACTCAGCGTTGTCAGTTCGAGATCGTGACCGCATCCGACAAGAGATCCTCGAGTCGCTGGGCTGGCGTGGTCGGATTTGGCGAATCTGGTCGACTGACTGGTTCCGCACGCCAAGACAAGAAACCGAGAAGCTGATCAGCTTCCTAGAGGATCTGCGAAGAAATTGGAAACCGGAACACGCATCTGGCGAGGCTTGGATCGAAGAAGGACAAGGCGCCAGCCACCCTAATTCAATGGCTACCGAGGTAAACGAAGCAGTTGAAAACGCCCACCAAGCTGAAGTCGAACGGGAAGCTGTTAACTCAGTGTTGATCGACACCGAGGATGACCTAGAAATCGAAGTCGGTGATGTGGTGCGTTATGTTGATTTGGCCAATTTAAACGACATACTGACCGTTCAAATTACCCACGGTAAGGATGATTTTTCTAATGGCATTGTCAATGAAAGCAGACCACTTGCTCAAGCCTTGATCGGAGCTGTAGTCGGTGATGAGGTGTCGCTTCATCTAGCAGGAAGTTCTTCCAAATCATTTCAAATCATAGAAATAAAACGGAAGACTACCAACTAGAACGCAAAAAACCCCGACCTGTCCTGAGACAAGCCGGGGTTTATTTAAATGTTCAACAACGACCTAATTTTTAACCTACCGCTAGATTTCCAACAGCATCAGGGTGGGCTGAGCAGCTGCCTTACTCAACTGAGCGCAGCTCACCTGTTCCTCACCTTTTTGGGAAGCAGGTAGAGGGCCGACATTCGGATGGATACCCGTCGTGGACATCTTTGAGCAGGAAATTAAAAGATTACTTCAAACTCTGCAGCTGGGTCTGGCAACGCGCGCCTAGCCACGAAGAACCCAACAACGCGTGTATCCGGATACGCCTTCAGAATCACGTTGCGAGCTGCAACAAAATGTGATCCTGTGGTCAGCATGTCATCAACCAATATAACAATGGGTCTGTCTAAAGGCCCTGCCAATTGGTAAATCGCCTCCAGATCATTCGGCTTTGGTCGTTCACCATCTTGTTGGTGATGAGCTGCTGCATACGACGTCGTCTGCTTTAGCAGCTCAAAGCACAACCCACCAGTACCTTGGCATGCCTTCTGTGCGACCTGCAACATCCTGTCGTCATAGTCCGCATCGCCCGGTATTTTTGAAGGTGGTACAGGGCAAACGAGCGCTTTGTCCAGAACGCTTGCACCCTTCTTAAACGCACTGTTGAGAAGCGCAGCTGATTCAGCGATTGCCAAATTCTTGTACTTGTAATCCGGGAAATTCGCTCTAGCAACAGGCTTCTTGAGATTGCGGATTAGTTGATTGCCAGGACTGTGCTCTGCCATTTTTCTGGCAGTAAATTCATAAAAAAAGTAGCACTCGTGCTCTTTTCCGAGGTGATAGTGATCGCCTCTGTTGCTATCGTCAATTTTTAATGGCGGCGTCAACATCAAGGCAGGCAAGGATATCGTCGAATTCTTTAACTCGTATTGCGCCAAGTTTCTCCAACCGATGCGGCCAAGTTAAAGACGGATTGTGAAAATTACTCTCCAAAATAAACAGCTTGCGACCTTGCTTGAGTGCAGCACGCGCTTGGATTAATGTCCCAGACGTTTCTCCAGCTTCCACAATGACAGTAGCCTGAGTCAAGGCGCTCATCGTGATGTTCCGCTCAGGAAAGAAAAAACGATTAACGCTTGGTGGCCGCTTGGCGTACTGCAGAACTGGCACTTGACTTATCAAGAGATGCTGTCGAGCAATTAATTCTTGCAGTTCAGTGTTCTCACGAGGGTAGACCTGATCAATTGGCGTACCAATGACGGCAATCGTGTTCCCATGGTGTCGTATCGCTGCTTCGTGAGCGATGCGGTCAACGCCCTTCGCAAGTCCTGAGACAACAGTGATTCCTTCTGCAGCCAACATGCTGGCCAGCTTAGCTGTTCTGCGCTCACCCTCAGGTGTAGGTTCTCGAGTCCCCACGATAGCTACACGTCGTGGTGTGTAAACCAGGTCCCAATTTCCTCGGTAATAAAGAAATTGCACGGGATGCTCTGCATCCAACAACGACTCAGGGAACTCGCTACTCCCCCTGAGTCTGACACTGAAAGAGCCCACACCTCGTTTATTGAACTTCTGGAGAACCTCGGCAGCACATGCTTCTGCGTGCTCCATTGAAACAAGTTCCGAGGGCAGCCGATCGGGGTGCTCGCGGAACAGTTCTGCAAGATTCTTGAAGGAAGGTCTCTTATCGCCGATGTCTTGTTGCCACAGCCACTCATAGGCACCCATCTCCAGCATGGGAGAAATGGCACCGAAATCTGACTCTTGAGCAAAATTGATCATGAGCTCCTACTCTACTACCTCCAAGGTAGCTGTTATTTTATACAGTATTTTGCTTTTCAGAAACTGATTTTTGCATTGAAAGCGCTTGGTCATCAAGTTGCCGTAGATGCAAAAGAACCAGAGTTCAAAGGAATATTTGAGCTCTAAAGCACTAGATACAGCACCGGTTACTTGCTTGAATGTTCCGCGCAAAGGAGAACATGACACTCAATGAAGCATTTATAAGCCCACACATGCCACGCTAGCTACCGTGATGGCAACCAGGGGGCACGTCAGAAAATTTCATTGCGCTGCCTGAACCTGCCGTTCGTACCAGCGCTGCATTTCAATCAGCATCAGAGTGGTCTGGGCAGCATCTTCGGCAAGCTGCCCACAGCTCACCTTGCCCTCATCTCCGGTGGTAGCAAATAGAGGGTTGGTGGTCCCTTGAGCAATGCCTCTGGAAGTTGCGGGAACGGGGGGCAGTTGTTCGAAACTGTCTGTGGGGTTGCTGCACACCCTGACATGATTATCAGACTTCCAACCAGTAGCCAACTGCGCAGACCGTTGATTGAATTCAATTGAAATTTCATGATTGATTTGCTCCTGTGAGCGTTTGATGTCAGCCGACTTTTGTTCATCGCGGGCTTGCGCAAGCGCTACCTGATGCCGTTCGGCATCCCACGCCCGTTGAGTGTGGCCCTCCCCCACCCACACGCCGCTAAGCCAGACGCCAAGCAACACAATGGGCATGAGGACTAGGCGCCAGTTGGATATCAGTAGACGAGTGAGCCAATTCATTTCGACTCCAGATCCAAGGCCAAAAGCTTGTGCTGGGCAATCAAACCGAGCAACTTGTCGGCATAGGAAGGATCGGTTGCATACCCAGCCTTGAGCAATGCACGCGCAAAAGCCTCAGTGGTCTGACACAGGAAGCATGGCTGATAGCGTGGATTGCCTCTGAGGAATTCAGCATGGTCATCGATGCTGGCCTGCCAACTCGCGTACTTTCGCCACTTGGCTGGAACAACAAGCCATTGCCCCTTGATGAACTCCCGAGTGTTCAAGGTCAGCGTTTCGCCCCTCCACCGGCTGTCGGCCTTGATCCCAAAAAGGTTGTTCCCAGCTTTAGCAAGTCCTGACTCACCCCAGGCAGACTCAAGTGCCGCCTGAGCGATCGTGATGCTCGCAGGAACCCCAGACTTTTGCTGGGATTCCATTGCTGGCTTAGATAGCCGCATGATGAACTCGTCAGGTATCACAGCAGCTCCTTCACGTCTTTGGCGACCTGGTCGATCGAAGCATCACGTCGCTCGTCGATGAAATTGAACAACCAGCGCACCATTGCCCAGCCCGGCAAGCCACAAGCAAAGATCACCCCGCCCATGGCATACAGACCGATCGTTGAAAACGCCCAGTGATGCAGCTGGAAATACTCGACGGTGATTGCGCCGCCACAGATGCTCGATACGACAGTGCTGATCAAGCCGACCGTCCATTCGCGAATGGCTCTGGGCGGCGTCATGAGCATCACGACAACCGCCGCCAGGGTGGCACCACCAGCGGCCGCTCCAGCAGCACCCCCAATGGCTTTGTAGGCGGCAGCCGCTCCTGCGACTCCAGAGCTGGTAGGTTCAGGCATTGATTACTCCAAATGAAAAGACCGCCAGGGCAAACCATGGCGGCCAGCAACAAAGAATGAAATGAAAGATTTCGAAGCCAATCTATGCGGCAACGACTGCAATCGGAAACGGTTTTCGGATCTGCAGGACAGGAACCACGGTCTGCATGTCTCCACCAGACTCCACAAACGTAAGACTGATTACGTCAATCACGTTCTGTCGAGACGAACGAATAGCATCAGCCTCAATCCGGGTCAGGATCAGCCCTTGCGTCTGGTAGTACAGCGCTGCGGCCATGACCGCCAGGTTATGCGCGAACGAGTTGTCGCAGGCTGCGCGCCAGTAGCCGTCCTCCAGGAACAGACAGGCACCCTTGCAAAGTTGCACTACTGGGCAGCGCGGGCATTCGCTTCGGGTGCTGAAGTGGTAAGCCGTGTTCAGCGCGATGTCGTCAAATTGCTCAACGTGACCGATCCTGTGATGGGTCGAAGCGCTCATGTTCTGGCAGGTCGTCACATTGCCTTTCATGTCCACGGCAATCGAGTCATCACGGTCCATGCCGCACTTTTGACCCAAAGAGTTCAGCGGCCTAGACTGTGCCTGTGCCCGCATGAATTCTTCGACTTTGTCACGCATTGTCCCCACCGACATGCCAGAGCCTGTAACCAATTCCCAGAACATCTGGTGGCGATATCGATCGCGATCAGTACCTTCCAGCGTCAGCGAGAGACCGCCCTGGTCATAGGGCAGCATCACTTCCTCGGTGGCCAGCACAATGGCCTGCACTGGCAGATCGAGTTTTTCAGCAAAAAACTGCCTAGCCATCTTGAGGGATTGGTTGTGCCGGTGCAGAACCGTATTGAAACTCATTCGATCCAGCGGCATACGCCTGGATACCCATCGCTTGATTTGCACAAGCGCTTCAGGATCATCCAGTGGATCAGGGCCACGGTAGGACTGGGCAGGACCATCATGGGACAAACCAATCCCGATATCCAGCGCTTCCACCCAAGCCAGTTTTTCGTTATCGAATAGCGATCCGTTCGTCACGATCGACAACTGAGCATTGGGGTAGCGACGTTTGACTTCCTCTCCCAAGGGCTTGAGCAATTTCCAGTAAACAAAGGGCTCCCCGCCCCAGAACTCAATCTTGACACCAGCACCCCAGCCATCCTCTCCTCCAGCAAACCACCCCTCGAGTTGCTGCATGAAAGGCTGGACATCGTCCGGGTGCCCGTCAAGGTCATGAGGCTGGTGCGCCTGCGAGCAGTATTGGCAGGCGTAATTGCATTTGAGCCCTAACTGCAGCTTGAGGTGACGAATGGCCCTTGATTTTCCGGCTGGGTTGCTGGGGTGGTGTAAATGCCAGAAGGGCTGCCATTGCACATCTGGCTGCCTCGGGAAGGCTTGCGGCAATGGCAAAGGCTCTCCACTGTCAGACCAGATCAAGCTGGAATCTTCAGGGTCATAAATTGCCTTTCGCACGAAACCGTGCTGACCATTGAGTGTCAAGGTGAATTTCATGGGGCGGGTTCCTCAAATGCGATGGGGTAAGCCTCTCGGCACACCCGAGCCTGATCGGCACCGGGCAATGTCTTGAGGTTGAAGATGTGACGGCCGGATGCTTTGCCATCCGGGTTGGTGACCTGAACGGTCATGACGAGATTCGAGTCGCCAATCTGGACAACATCCACCTCGTAGCCGTGCCGAATTTGGAGATCGATGCTCATTGCGCGTGCTCCCACTTCGTGACACGGGCGCGGATCTGCTCAGCAGACCAGGTCTTGTCACCACCTTCGTCACCACGGTGGGTGAAGCGAACATTGGTGACGATTGCGATCTTGTCGCTCTCCGGATCGAACATGGGAAAGGTGGAGTGCTCTAAATAGCCAGGAAAAATGAACAACGCCCCTTGTCGGGGCGTTTGTGCAAAGAGTTTGTTTTCATGCCTGAGCATCCAGTTGGCCTGTACCGGCCTGGGATCGTGAAAACACAGTGCCCCTGGCAGTCCGACAGCATCCTTGCCCTCACCCGATCCCAGATGAACCCTGGGGTAATAGGTGGCCACCAGCTGATTGCCAACATGCCTGTGTGGGATGGCCCACTTGCCCATGCCTCTTTGCCGGTTGACGAAGGTGTTGTACGTGACAGCCAAGTCGGCCGGATCAAGCGATGGATAAGCGTGCTGGACATAGAGCGCGACCCGCTGCTCGATGCTGGCCAGCAATTTCAGCAACGAGGTGCTGGGTTGCTCCAACATCATCGACACCGTGTCTGCGCGGTACGCCATCCTGGCTGCCGTCTGCGTGTGGCTATCGTAAAAGCGCTCCGCTTCCAAGGCCAAGACCTCCTGGTCATCCTCCAACTCCGAGAGTTGGTCGATCAGGACATGGCTAGGCCAGAGGCTCACCATCTGAGCCGCATTGTTTGATTTCATCGGGTCAAATCTCCATCAAGAATCATTTGAATCGGGTGCTTGCGCCCATAAAACCGGTTGGGCCGGTAAGTCCGGGTTCCGTGATCGAACTCGATCCAGGGCCAGACACTGAAATGCACACTGGCTCGGCAGCCAAACCAGGAATGCCGATTGACAAGCGTGTGCTCGTAGCCTGAGCAATTCATCCACAGGCATTCGCCTGGAACGAAGCGAACATCGCCAACACCTTCGACGGCCAGCACCACGTCTGGCGACACTGCCAGACAGATGTCCAGCCGGACCTCCTCAAAGATTGATGCGTCTCGATGCGCGTGAACCAGGGGGTCATCCCGTGGCGTGGGTGGTACCAAGACGGTCAGGCGACCAGATCCAACAGTCAGAGCGAACTGATCAAGTAGCTCTTCGATCGCGAGATATCGCCCCACTTCTGATCGATGAACGAAGGCGAGATGGTCGGCGCAGCTGAACCGGCAGGGGTTCTCCGAAAGGTAGGGATCCATCGCTGGCACTGGATAACCGGTGCGAGCCAATGAAAGGTTGCGGAACAGTCCTGGACTGGCCTCGCTAACCACTGACTCCCAGACCAGGTGATCGAAACAATCAAAAGCAGCAGCAAAGGCATGGTCCAGATTTACGGGCACTTCCACCCCCGGAACATCCCTGACTGCAACCAGTCTTTCAAGCTCCGGATTGCGCACCGCATCAATGGCTGCTTCAAAATCCGTTTCGCATCGCAAGAAAGCCGCCACAGTCATGTGGCACGGAATGGCGTCCTCATGTACTACCCACATCAGACCACCTCCACCGCAGCGCTGGCCTTGTGGCTGAAATACTTGAATCCGACTTTGATCAGTCCATGATCTTGCGGTTCCAGCCCCAGGGCAACCCATTTGAAAGTGGCGACACCACCCGATATCGGCACCTTGGTCTTGGGAAGAAAGCCGGTTTCGCATTCCAGGTAGAGCACACCATTGCGGGACTCCACTTCTGGCATGTTGACCGTCTCATAGACAGGCTGGATTAACCGAACGGTGCAAATGATGGCCTGACCTGCAGTGCAGGTGGACGGCACATCCATTTCGATGGACGGCAAGACTGCGTTGTAGAGTGATACCCGTGATCGCACCTCCAAAAAATCGGCGAAGCCTTCGGGCGGCATGGTCTGCGGCGAGTACACCAGGACAGCCACCTCTTCGATCGGGCTGTCTTCAAACGGTACGAAGAACAAGACGGTTCGAGGATGCAGCGGGCGCCCGAGCAGGAAAGGGTTCTTGTGCAGGTTGGTCTGCGGGAAGACCGAATGCAAATGCCCTAGATCCTCCCAACCAAACCGAGACTCCAGAGCCCAGTTGGTATGGATGCCCCAGTGTTTACCCAGGTCGATGTGCGCCCGTATAGCAGCAGGATCGAACACAAATGGTCGTGAGCCGTACTCCTTGACCCCGGATTCCGTATTGAGTCGCCAAGGCGTTACTGTGATCGTCTGAGCTTGCAAGTCCCGTTCGACCCGATAGCTCACAGGAAAGGCACCGAACGATTCCGCAGGCGATGGTATGTTGAAAAGGCGACCGCCAAAAGTACTGGGATCAGTCATAACTCCACCCTTCAGCAGTCCGTGCTGCAGTTGCAATTGCAGTTGCAGTTGCAATTCGTGCGGCAATTGAAAGCCGTGGTCCCACAGTTACAGTTGGTGTACCCCCCGCAGTTGCAGTTGCAATTGCAGGCCCGATACCAGCGGTGGTACTCACCACCACCAATCTCATCTTGAGCCAGGTAGTAGCCGTCGTAGTTCAGTCCCACAGAAGGAACAGCATAGTTGGCGTATGTTGTTCCACCTACGCCGTCGTACTGACCGCTGTTGGCGCAGTAGTTGAAGCCAAGACCCCATGTCCACCAATTGACGTTTGGAGGCGTCCAATAAGCATTGCTGGCACAGTTCCCTGTTGGAAGATAGCCATTGCAGTTGGTCGCTTTATCGTCATAGTATTGATTGCTCCTCCCCATCTCGCCAATGTCCTGACCATCATTCATCTTGTAGCCAGTGTTGCGAGCGTTATCTGCCGAGCCGGACTGAGAGGAATAGATGACTGCGCCGCTACCCATGTAGAGATGACCCGTCATGGTGTCGCCAGCTTTGGCTAGACGACTAGACAAATCAATAGGAACAGTCGAGTTCCCTGTTGCATCTGGCCCATAGCCATTGACCGATCGCACAAAGGCTGTCGAGTCATAGCCGTCGAGCTTGTCCGCATCGGCAGCCTTGGCCGTGATGCCCAGGTAGGCGGCATTGTGGTTATGACCAAGCGCGGCATAAGCCGCGTCATGGTTGTGACCCGACAAGGCAAAACCTGTCGAGTCGATGCCATCAAGCAAATCCGCATTGGCCACCTTGCCCACTGTGGCCGAGAGGTCAATGACCATCTTCCACGAAGCAGGGCTGACCACCGTGAGGATGTAGAGCTTTTGCTCGTCGGTCCTGAAACACGGCATACCCAGTTGCAGGTTGACCGTCGGGAAAGACGTTCCGCTCGAGAGTGAGAGCGCCGTCTTGTCGTTGTTCAGGATCTGAGACAACGAGTCAGACAGCGTCGTTGAGGATGGAATTTCAGTGTAGTTCTGCATTTAATGCCCTATCAATACCCTTGGGCAACCCAAGAAATGGCTCCGGTCACTCGCGTGCCGGACGTGTTTTCAAGAACTGCGGTGAAGCCGGTGGTCGAAACCGCACCCAGGATTCGGGGGACGGCCACCGTGGTGCCCCCCTTGAAGGTGAGCGTGACCTCTGGCGAGACACGAAACTGCCGGGAAAAGACAACCGTCACGCCATTGGCCGCGTTGATCACCTGAGCAGTTCCACGGTCAAAGACATCGGGCACATCGACCGTGACGCGCAGGCCATCGATGTAGCCCCGATCAGCATTACTGGAGGTCAAAATCGCCCTGAAGAGTGCCCGCTGGTAGGTGTAGTCGCCCTGGATGAAGTCCCGGAAGTTGGTGTAGCCCGGTGGATGTCCTGACTCCAGGATGTCCATGAAGTCCTGCTCTGTGATCTCGGTGCTGGCGACGATCATGTCGCTAATGACCCCGTTGGCTCGCCTTCGGTATTGCTCAGCCAGGTTCAAGGCCTCGGCCAGTTTCAAGGTCTGCGCACGGCGCAGAGCGTCGCCTATCGCGAACCCTTCGCTGATCGCCTTGCGGTAGGCAACAGTCCGTCCAAAAACCTCAGCGAACACAAACGCCTCGGAGATCCGTTTAACCTGCGCCCTGGACAGCGCTTCAGTGAATCTGAAACTCTCAGCCTGTGGCTTGGTGAGCGACTTGGATGGTGTCTCGGTAAAGCTGAAGCTCTCGCCCACTCGCAAGATGAACGCAATGAGGTCGGTGTAGGTCTCAGCCAGCGCCAGCGTCTCGAATTTTCTCAGTGCAATCTGCCGCGCCAACCCCTCGGCCACCTGAAACACCTCAAACACCCGCTTGGTGTTGGAAAGCCCGCTCTTTTCTGCCAACGCAAAGGATTCGACAAACCTCAGAACGAAGGCAATGAGGTCCGTGTAGGTCTCCGCGAAACTCATGACCTCGAACTTGTTCAGTACCAGCCCTTTGCCTTGCTTCTCAGCAAAAGCAATGGTTTCGGAGCTTTGCTTGATCCCCAACTTCTGGATCAATTCCGTGAAACTGATGTCCGTGGCCACGCTCAGGCTGTAGACCGCCGGATATGCACTCGTCCAGTTCTTACCGGCTGTGGCGCTGCTCCATGCAAACTTGCCAGAGGTCCACGTGTAATTGGCCCCCGGCGAGCTTGAGACGTTGACAGTCTCGGCCATATCAATAGCCCGATCAGCTCATCGTGAAGGTAAAAACAGCCGTCAGGCTGTCGTCCACCCCCTTGTTGACCACCGGGAACACCACACGATCGAACATGGTTCCGGCCGAGGCTGCGTTGAACACACCCGCCTCGGTCAATGCCCCTGTGGCGTCGCCCGCCGCATAACTGGCCGTGAAGGTGAACACCTTGGTGCCTGCTGTGTGGGCATAGGTGGAGGCGTTGCGTTTGATCTCGGTGACCAGGGCAGTCTGGGTCGAGGCTGCGGCTGTCGTGCCTGTCCCGACCGCAATCCAGCCCATCACCCCGGGACGACTTCCCGAGTTGCCTATCGCATCGGCAACGAAGTCAAAGCCGCCGTTGACGATGATGTTGTCTTTGTGGACCACCTCGACCTCGCCACTGGGCTTGGCCAGCACCAGCGTGAGCGAGCCCTTGATTTGCATGCCTTCATCCATCATGGGATTTCTCCAAAAAAATAGGCGCTGCCCCAATGGGTGCAACGCCTGTACTTAGGTTGATTGATTTGTCTGAACTGATCTGTCAGTACAGCTTGAGGATCGAATACCCCGCCGTCGGTGCCAGAGGTTGACTTGCGCTTTGGACCTCGCCTCCCATCTTTCCGATGAAAAGCCTGCGCTCAGTTGCTGTCTGGCACACACCGATGCAGATGCGATCAGCGACGTTCACGGGGTACGCCACCGCCACCCGGTTAAAGAGCTGGTCCTCCAGAAAGAAGTTTCCGGCCACCGAGTCATAGCCGACAAGGAGGCTCACTCCAGCACCCGTGGCTGTCCAGATGACCGACGTGGTGATCTGGTTCGGAATGAACCAGAAGCTCACATGAAAGACACCCGGAATACTCACCCCCCAGGACACCTTGGTCGTGTCCTTGACCAGCACACCACTTCCGTAGCGCCCATCTCCATAGCCCACGCCAATGGCTTCAGCGCCCACAGGGTTGCCATAGCCGCTGAGCACCCCATTGAGTCGCCAGCCGTAGAGCTCACCCACTTGCAGCGCATCCTCACGGGCCATCTGAAACCTCGCTTCGATGCTTTTGAGTGCCCCGTCATAGGTCCATTGCCGCTTGGCAGCCGAGCTGATCCAGGCATAATTTGCCGAGGTCCAGGTCTCGCGGTCATCCAGCGTCGCCCCAATGCTGGCCAGCAAGGTGTTCTGTGCCCGGTAGCTGGTGGGCAGATTCACCTCAAACAGGTACTCGGACTGGGTCACCCCGCTGTCCATGCGCAGCACATCCAGGCTGTTGACTGATTCGACCGAAGCGAAATGCTTCACGCCAGGGAACCGGGTCGCCTGGGCATCCACTGTGACCAGCAGATTGGCGTTCTGGGGTTGCGCCACCACCGTGGAGACGAAGGTGGCTTCTTCCGAGTAAATGCCGGGCGAGGCGATCGCCTTGATCCAGAACTTTCGCTCCCCATCAAAGCCTGAGGGCAGCGTGAAACTGCTGGACTTGACCTCGGCAATGAAGATCGAGGTGTCCCAGGCCCCCCCTTCCCGCAACTCATAAGCCACGACCTCAGGCTCGGGATTTGGCAGCCAACGAAACTCCAGCCGGTTGGCTGACTGCACCACATCGAATTGCCGCACCGATGAGGGCGCAAGCAAAACAAGCTGGAAGGTGGTGACGTGCTGGCTGTACTTGCCGGAAGTGTCAAAGGCACGGATGTGATAGTTGTACTGACCCGAATCGCTCTGGTCATGCACCAGCTGCGTGCCTGCCGTCTGCCCCACCAGCACACCCGAATCCCACCCTGTGCCCACCCTCACCTCATACCCCGAGAGGTCGGCATCGGTGTTGGCACTCCAGCTCAAGAGCAAATCGGTCGTTCGGCGCAGCACCACAAAGTCCTGCACATCGTCAGGCGGCTGGAGCTTGCCCAGAATGCTTTGGCTCAGGCTTGCGGAGTTGCCCAGCTTGCCCGACACCCCCACAGCGCGAACCGTGAAGACGTAGTCACCGGCCTCAGCGTTTCGGATCTCCAGATAGGTGCTGGAGACTTTGGGCAGTGTGACGGTGTTGCCGCCGTTGACGCGGTAGGTGACCTGGTACTCCAGAGCTCCAAAGACCTGCTCCCAGCCGAGCTGGATCAGCACCAGCGCCTGATCCTTGACACGGTAAAGGCTCTCGGTCACGGTCAGCCCCGTCGGGGCAGCTGGCGTGGTCGAGAGCACCGTGATGGCACGAGGCTGCAAGGCCAGGCCCTGCTCGATGGCTGCGTACTTGCTGGGGTTGTGCGCCAGCGCCGTGATTTCGTGGATGCCAGGTTCGCTTTCAGCGACTTGCACCATCCGAAAGAGCTGAGCCTCCACCAGCGTGGAAGACAGCACCCAGATCGCGCCCACTTGGGGGGTCATCGAAAACGCGCTGGTCACACCCACAGTCCGGCCGGACAGCGAGCCCACTTGCCGCTCTTCAACGACGCCCGAGGGCAGCACAACAGAAATCCGCCACGATCCAGCGGGCAGGTCCTGATCGAGCGTGACGCTGACGGTCGAGGCCGCAGCAATGCGCCCACCCAGTCGCATGCCACCCCGGCTGGCATCGGCCACCTTGACCACATCGCCAGGCCGGACCACTGCCCCCTCAAGTCCAGTCCGGAAAGTGATGATCTCCGATTCAGACTGCTCGGAGTACAGCAGCCATTTACCCACCCGGTTGGCCTGACCACGAGAAGTGCACCCCATGGCTACCACATCGGCCTGCACCACCCCATACCGGGTAATACCTGTAAGGTCCTCGACGTATTCCACCTTCTGGCGGTAGAAATCATCCGGATCCACCCAGCTGACCAGAGCTACTGTGTGCCGAGCCTTGGCAGAGGATCCCTGGTAAGCGAACTCGCCATCGACAACATTGGCTGCGGTGAACTGGTAAACCGGGTCCTGCGGGGCATCCTGCGTGACCGTGATGGCGCCACCCGACCAATAAGCCATGCCACGGAACACTGAGGCCATGTCCTGCACCACCTTGTAGGCTTGCTCCCGGGTCTGCAGGTACAGGTTGCAGGTAAAGCGTGGCTCATAGCCACCCAGGCCATTGGGCACCAACTCGTCACAGTACTTGGCCACCCGGTACAGCGCCCATTTGTCGACCTGCGACTCTGGGATGTAGTTGCCAAGACCGTAGCGGGTATTGGTCACCAGGTCATAGAAGCACCATGCCGGGTTGTCCGTCCAGGCGACCTTGAAGCTACCGTCCCAAACACCGGCATAGGAGCGGGTCTCAGGAAAGTAGTTCGATGGGATGCGTACCCGAAGGAGCTTCAAGTCATAGCTGCGCCGGGGAATCGAGGTGAATTGCGAGGCATCAACCCGCAAGGCCATCAGCGCGCTGTTGGGATAGCGCAGCTTGCTCTCGATCACCTCTGTATAGGACTCGAGGAAGGTCTTGTTTTGCAGGCTGGTCTGCGTCGAGTCTGCCGTGATGCGGCGCAGGCGCACATCCCAGGGGCCATTTCCAGAAAGGGGAACGTAGTAGCTTCGCTGATAGCGTGATGTGGTCTTTCCAGAAACCGTGTCTTGCAAGATCTGCACATACCCGGCTCCCCGGGCCTGAACATCGATCGCATAGCTGACCGAAGTACCGTTCAGGTCCCCATTGGTCGTATCCTGCAGCGTCAGCGTCGGGAGGCTGACCTTGATGCGCACAGCGTCCACGTCCGGGTCGGTGATGGAGCGCACCACGGGCTGACCGTACTTGCACTCCACCCCGACCGAGACCTCGTTTTCCACAGAAGAAAAGCCGGGGATGTAGCTTTGCTGCTGAGTGCCTGTGCGCGCCTCCAGCGTCACGCCGGTGAAGTTGTACGAGCCATCCGAATTCTGGATAGGCGTGTCGTCCAGATACACCGACTTCAGGCCACCGACCAGTCCCTCGATCTCGCCTTCACAGACGATGTCGACCACCCGCGCATAGGCTTTAGAGCGCAGGCTGTCGGGCGCTTCCTGGGCCACACGAGCGCTACCGCCACCGCCCTTGCCACCACCGCCCGCTCCAACAATGAATTGAGAATCAGCGGTGCTCATACAGCGATTTCATCCACATCAATGCCTGCGCTGATCACGGCAGACCCCACAATCAGCCGCCCGTAACCCACAGGCACGGGATGCCCTTGGGCCGTGGTGTTCACAGCGCCGTTGAAAACGTAGCTCGGCTGGTTTTCTGGTCGCTCAGAAGGGTCAGAAGACTTGGCCGTTGGAGCAATCATCTGGGCCACGCCTCCCAAAATCATGGAAGTACCCACTGAATAGAGCGTGGCCTGCGAGAGAAACGATCCTGCCGCAGCCCAGCCCATCGGGTTCCACCATGACACAGCGATCAGAGCCGCCCCTAAAAGGATCTGGCCCAGACCATTGCCCCCAGCACCTGAGATCACAGGTGCGATCGTGATGTGCTGCTGGCCCGTGGGCTCATGCAGCCGATCAAGATTCAAGGCGTCCCGCCCGGCCAGCACCCGGTAGCCCACACCTCGCTCACCTGAAGCCACGAGCTCTCGCTCGAAGGTGGGGAAGTTCGAGCACAGGGCACGGACTGCTTCTGCAGCCGAGGCAACCGCCATCTTGTGCCTGCGACCGAAGCGCTTGCCCAGTTCGCCAAGAAGGATGATGGTGGTCATGGAAGTTGGGTTATTTCTGTGCGGTGTCTCAGGATGTGCGTCGTGATCTTTTGCCAGTAGCCGCCATACACGTCCCGGCTGGAAAGCCTGCCCTGCATGTGATGCAGGATCAGGCCGTCGCCCAGGTAGATGGCGGCATGGTTGGGAACGGGCGAAGCCACCTGCATCAGGAGCACATCGCCAACTTCCATGTCCTGGGATTGAACGGCTCCCAACGCCTCAAAGCCTGCCGAACCAAAGTTGTTGAGGTACAGGCTCTGGCCGCGCTTCCACCACTCGTCAAAACGGTCAAAGTTCGGCAGGTCAACGCCACGCTCTTCCCGATACCAGTCCCGGATCACCGAGTAGCAATCAAGCACCCCGTGGGCCCAT
>JACCDV010011430.1_pt1 | contig 26487 bp, 35 predicted proteins | sample 7446131 | NCBI WGS metagenome assembly JACCDV01 (sample SAMN15323448, study PRJNA562643) | freshwater metagenome | isolation source: river surface water | place: USA:Blue River Watershed | collected 2017-08-17 | reverse complement strand
TCACAAAACAAGTCCGCAACAAGTCTTTGCGTAAGCAAGGCAACGGAGCATAATATGAAAGTGTCAATCCAAACGCATAAATTTATAGGAGTTAGATAATGAATATGACTAAGGTAGCAGAGTTTATTTGCACACTATTACACTCAGCAGTATGCACACATATCATGCACTTTCAAGTAACAGGGGAAGGCTCTTATGCCAAGCACAAAGCATTACAGAAGTATTATGATGCTATCCCCGACCTAGTAGACAACCTAGTCGAATCTATGCAAGGGTCTTACGAGATTATTAATGGTTATCCAACTACTTGCGAACTAAGCCAGTTTGCTCCATTACCTTACCTAGAACTATTACAGGATTATGTTAGGGATAACAGAAGCAATCTGCCTGACGATAGCGAGATACAGAATGAAGTAGATAGTATCCTCAACCTAATTAATAGCACCGTTTATAAGTTGCGTGAATTGAGATAAGTGCCTACTGTCCCTAGTAATACCAAGTGCTCACATTTAAGGTGCAATAACCCCCGCACCAAATACTCCTCTTTATGCTTAGAGCATGGAGGCAGGGACACTCAGAAGTATTATGCTGATAAAGATAGGCAAGAGGCTAATGCCCTCTATCAGACCAGCCGATGGTCTAGGCATAGACAACTCCATCTATCTAAACACCCTCTATGCCATGCTTGCTTACAAAGAGGGATAGTAACCCCCGCTACTGATATAGACCATGTGTTTGCTTGGCGACATTTAGGCAAGGATGCGTTCTATAACAACTTCTTCCAATGCCTATGCCATGAGTGCCATGCCAGTAAGTCGCAGATGGAGAAGAAAGGGGTCTATTATGATTTCAGAGGGGATAACAGGGTTGAGTATCGACTCGAAGATTACCCCCGCCTCGCCCCGAGATTTTTAGAAACTTAAAAATTTACCCATTAGGGAAAAGCAAGCACGCCCCCCAATCGTTTGCAAAGTAATTTGACAAAGGGGGGGTCTAATACTTATCATGCAAGTATTACTAAATCGAATTCGAAAAAATGAATAAAAAACCGCCCGAACTTCATCTTATCGATGGCACGACTCCTCGAGGTGGCTCGAAGCCGACCGTATTGCCCTCGTCGATTCGAAAGCGAATCCCAAAAGCCGAATGGATGGACAATCCCGATGCTTGGGACAAGGAAAAATTTATCGAAGAAACCTCGGCATTTCTTTTTGAGGTGTACGGCATTGGTAACGACCAAGACAAACATATGCTTGCTATGCTTGCCGACCACATTGACACTTATGTTCATTGCACAAGAAGTATTAGAAAAAATACCCTTGTAATCAACTACAACAACGGAAGCACTCCGGGTCCTAATCCGCTTATTTCGATTCGCAATAAAACCACGACCTTAATTATTCAGTTAATGAATGAACTAGGATTAACCCCTAGAAGCCGTCTGTCATCAGGCAAGGTCGAAGATGACTCACCAATCGCCCAATTGATGCGTGGTCCGAAAGGATAGCCATGCGTTGGGAAACGGGCGTTCAGTACGCTATCGATGTCGCTAAAGGCGAAATAAATGCTTGCCGTGATATTAGGCTTGCCTGTCAGCGATTTATTAATCAGTACGAAAACCAAGAATGGGAATGGGTATTTGATGAGGAATATCCTCAGCACGTGCTTAATTTTGCAAGCACCTTAACCCATGTAAAAGGACCACAAGCGGGCCAGCCCATCATATTAGAGCCATTTCAGATATTCCTTATCTGTGCGGTGTATGGTTTTCGCAACAAGCGTGACCATATCAAGCGGATGGTTACAGATGTAATACTATTCATTCCCCGCAAAGCAGGCAAATCAACCCTAACGGCAGTCATAGCCCTATACGAATTAGTCTTTGGCGAGGCGGGTGCTGAGGTCTTTACTTTGGCAACCAACAGGGAACAGGCAACCATCGTTTTTGATGCGGCAAAAGGCTTCATTGAAAATATGCCTATTGGTATGCAAGGCTTTTTTCATGTCAGCAAGTATCAGATTACTAAGGCAGGCGATAACCAAACTATGTTTAAAGCCTTAAGCCGTGATACTAAAAAAACGGGTGACGGAAAAAACCCGTCATGCGTTATCGTGGACGAAGCGGCACAAATTACCGACCGCAACGCAATCGAAGTATTACATTCGGGTATGGTCGCCCGCATGAACCCTCTGCGGATATATATTACGACTGCCAGTTTTACCAAAGACACAAAGTTCTATGAGGACTTGTCTATGTATCAAGCCATGTTGAACGGAGAGGCAACGGATAACCCACGGTGGTTCGGATTGCTATATGGACCCGACCCGCAAGATGATTGGCGGTTGCCCGAAACATGGCACAAGGTTAATCCCATGCACGGCATTTCCGTATTTGATGAGGCTATCCACGAAAGGGCTGAACAGGCTAAACATAAGCCTGCGGTGCTTAATGAGTTCTTATGTAAAACCCTCAATATATTCGTAAGTGCTAATACTGCTTGGATTGACAGGGATTATTGGGACAAGGCTAAAGTGGTCGAAGATGAAAGAGAACCCGAAGCAGTCTTTATTGGTTTCGACTTGGCGGCAACCCGAGATTTAAATGCGGTCTGTACGCTAAAGCGATACGGGGAATTGGACTACCGAGCCGAATTTCAATTCTTTTTGCCTGAGGAAGGATTCAATCTTATACCTAAGCACTATTCCGACATATTTCGTGTTGCAGTGCAATCAGGCATTTTGAAGATTACCGAGGGTAATGTGATGGACGATAGAGAGGTATCGGACTATATTCAAAAGCAATGCGAGAAGTATCAGGTCAAAGAGGTAGGCTACGATGCCTACAATGCGGCAAGCCTAGTGGCTCGGCTCTATGATGCAGGCATTCCCGTCAAAAAAGTCGGGCAAGGCATGGCGGTATTGAACAATCCATCGAAATATGTAGAAAAATTGATACTAAACGGGCAAATTAAGCATGACGGCAATCCATTTGTAGGATGGCAGTTAGGTAACTGCGAGGTCTATACAGATGTCAATGGAAATATTAAAGTACGCAAGAATGAAGCCGATAAGTCAGCAAAAGTCGATGGAATTATCGCAATGATTATTGCCGCACATTGTTCGTTGGATAATCCATTTATATCAAATAGTTTTGGTTTCAGAAGTTTTTAGAGTAAGATACAAAAAACTTTGGAGTAAAACATGGGAATATTGGACATTTTCAGAGGGAAAAAAGAGGTCTCTAACGAGGCAAATACTGTCCTCGGACAACTCCAATTAGGTAACCAAGTTATCTATGCCCAAAATACTAAGCCCCCAACAGGCAACCAACTCCTATATGTAACCACTTCTAGCACCACAGTCGCAGGGCGAGTCGTTGATATTTCGGCTTTGACCCGTAATAGTACGATTATGGCTTGCGTTGGAGTTAAGGCTCGAAGCCTTGCTCAATGCTCGTTGCGTATTGTTAGTAAAGCAGAAGATGGAACTTTTGTAGATGCTATTGAAGACCCTAGCGTTTCTTCTAGGGAAAAGACTAAAGCCAAGCAAGTGCTTAACTTGCTAATGAATCCAAACAATTTCCAATCCATGTACGAGTTTTGGTATCAATGGTGTATGTGGCAGGATTTGGCAGGCGAATCATTTACTCTATGGTGGCGGGAAGACCAAAAGAACCCGATGCAGACCCCAATAGAGATGTATAACCTAGATTCAACACTTATCACGGTTATTCTAACGGCAACCCGTTACCCATCATATAGATTAAGCACTCCCTCATACGGCTTTGATAAGAATCAGCCGTTAGATGCACACCAAGTAATGCACATCAAAGAGGCGGCATGGCAAGGTTCAAGCGGTTTTAACAAAGGTATTTTGGCTACGGAGTTAGTTGCTCTTGACCAAGATATTGATGTTTATGCCAACTTTATTATGCAAAACGGAGCAAAACCCTCTGGAATCTTTACCACAGACCAAGTAATTCCTGATGCTAAATATAAAGAACTGTCTGCCCGCCTAAAAGAAACATGGAATCAATTAACTGGTAGCCGTGCCGTAGACCCAAGCAAAGCGGGTCAAGGTATGTTGCTTGACCAAGGCATGAAATATACCCCCGTTGATATGCTGACTTTGCAAGATGCTGATACTGCAAGGCTTAAAGAGCAAGTCATGAAGCGTATTTGCGGATTATTCGGAGTCCCGCCTGCTATGTTGGGAACTACCGACAGTAAATATAATAATACTCAAACGATGCTAGACGAGTTTTATAAAACGACTATGTATCCGATGATTATTAATATCGAACAAAAGTTGAAGCAACACTTATTTAAGGGCTATCCTAATCTACAAGTACGCTTTGACACTAAAGATTTTCTCAAAGGTGCTCCTCTTGACCAAATGAATTTCGTGGTTGCAGGGGTAAATGCGGGAATAATGACCCCCAATGAGGCTCGTGAGTATTTAAATACACCGAAAATCGACGGGGCTGACGAACTAAAACAAGATAAAAAAGACAGTAATCCCATTAGTGGCTCAAGCCCTCAAGATACTGGCGGTGGCGGTGGTAATCAAACTCGCAGAATGAATATAGGAACAACATGAATACTTTAAAAAAGTTTCTAGCATTAATGACTTCCCAAATCAAGAAGTCTGATGTTAAACTTCCTATAATAGATATTGACAAGCCCCACAAGATAAAAGACGACAATCAATCTATTCACAATGGGGTGATAAATGAAACTATCGAATCTAAAACTGCAATGCGAGGCAAAAGTAAGCCTAGCGCAGGACGCAAACGAAGCACAACAACCAAGCGGTCGGCTTGAAGCCCGTGTGACGACTTGGGGTGCTCGTGAGGGTGCCGATGGTCGTAGGTTTAATTATCAGCCTGAGGGTTTTGCTCAGTGGGCTGAACAATTTGCTAACGAAGGCAAGCCTCTCCCTATGTTCCTAAATCATAACGATATGGGAATGCCAATGGGCGAATGGAATTCATTTGAATTTGACGACAAGGGCATGACTGCTCAGGGTCGGTTATATCTAAATACACAAGGCGGTTCAGATTTATATACCGTGCTTAAAGAATCACCTGATATGTTTGGCGGTGTTTCCGTTGGTGCTTATGCCGAGGAAGCCTGTTGGGTAGATGCCGAGGGTAATCCTGTTGGCGATGATACCCCTATGAAAGATGCCATGGATTCTTACTTTCAAATTACTAAGGGCGGGATTCGTGAAGTCAGCGTAGTTATGTACCCAAATAATCCCGAAGCAGACATTATGAAATTGGAATGCTTTGATGAACAAGGTCATATTAACCCGAGAGTTTTAGAAAAACTTTTGCGTGAAGCAGGAGTTGCTAAAAAAGATGCGACCACCGCATCTAGTGTCTTCAAACGAGTACTAGAGAAGCGTGATGCTCCTAAGAAAGTTGAAGTAGCCCCACAACAGAGTGATTCTGGTGCGGTGGTAAAACCTGAAGCCAAAGAAGAATTCGATGCTAGTGCTTTACTTGAAGCATTTGCCCATCGGGAACTCGCTAAGGCACTTGAAAAACGCATTAAATGAAAGGACATACCATGTCTATTGAAAAAGTAATTGAAAAAGTAGATGCTATCGAAGTATCGAACCTTCAAAAAATTGAAGAAGTAAAAACAGAAGTTGCTCAAACTGTTGAGTCCGCAAAGGCAGAAATCAACGAGAAATTTGCCGCATTGGAAGCAAAAGTTTCAGCAATTCAAGTTCCTGAAATTATCAAAGCCCCTGCAAAGACTGTTCGTGGCGATGTAAACCGTATGGTGCGTGAGCAACTTCGTGATTACATGAAGAACACTTCTAAGTTGGAAAAAGAAATCAAATTGTGGGAAAGCACAGACCAGTATGATGCGTATATGCAAGAAGCATCAGCATTGACAGGCTCTGGTGCTGGCATCGGTGGTCGTACTGCTTATGACCCAGTATTCCATGCCCTACGTTTGATGAACCCAATGCGTGGTGTTAGCCGTGCGGTTTCTACTGATGGCGCAACTTATCAGTTTAGAGCCAAGACAGGCAACGCAGGTCCTGCATGGGGATATGCAATTCAAAATAACGGTGCGGCAACAACCGAGAACACCTCTATTTGGCAATTGAACCTTAAAGACTTGAACGTACAGTTCCCAATCCGTACTGCCGCACTTGACGACATCGATGGCTTGGAAGCAAACGTAGTTGATGACATGATGCAAGAATTCTCGCAGAGCGAGGGCTTGTCCATGATTATCAACAACGACCAAGCAGGCTCTACAACTACTGCTACTGGTGCTACTGATGGTCTTCGTGGTTTGAACTCATATCCGGGTGCTAACGCTACCTACACAGGTGGCACAATCTCTACTGCCTCTTTTGGCTCTAGCGGTACTGCATCTAGCGATGGTTTGCACAACATTGCTACTTATGACCAATTGACCACAAACGGCTTTGGTACGACAAACGAAATTCAGTTTGCTGACCTCATTAACTTTATCCACCTCTTGCCACAACAATACTGGACTCCATCTGCGAAATTCGTAATGAGCCCTCTAATGTTGGCAGGCATTCGTGGTTTGGTAGATGACAACGGCACTCCAGTATTTGAGCGTATGTCTCCATTGGTATATGACGGTATTGTTGGTAAGTTGCTTGGCTTTGATGTAGTTGTAAACAACTATGTTGAAAGTCCAATCGCTTCAGGTGCATCAGCAGGCACAAATAGCCAATACCCAATGTACTTCGGTGACTTTAGCCGTGGACACACAATCGTAGACAGAATGAACATGGTGCTTCGTCGCTATGACCAGACTCAGCCTGGTTTCATCACTTTCTACGGTGAGAAGCGTCTATGCTCAAGCATTGTCGACCCATTTGCGATTATTCGTTATCGTTCAACTGCAACTGGTGCTTAATAAGACGGGGGGAGCAATCCCCCCTCTTTTGATTTAATAAAGGATAAAGAGAAATGACTGCGACCAAAAAAATTCTAGATGGAATGAGAGAATCAATCCTAAGTGGTAACCGAGTGGTTATTGACTTGCGAGAGGCATCTGCCCTGACTGGCTCAGGACTGAATATTGGCGGGCGTACTTATTTTGATGATGCCTTTGCTTCATTGCGTTATGCAAACCCTTTCCGTATGGGTTCAAGAATTACTAAAGCACCGAATAACTCTGCAATTCAATTCGTTGCTAAAACGGGTAACATTACTAACCCGACTAATCCATGGGGATACACATTTACCCCTGACGTTGGCACACCTAACCTAGCGACTTCATTTTGGCAGTTGCCAACCCGTGTAGTTGCCGCATCTTTTCCTGTTCGTACTGCCGTATTGAGCGATATTAACGGGATTGAAAACGAAATTATTGAAGACCTTAAACTAGAATTTAGCCAAGTAGAAGCGGCATCAATGGCGGTCAATGATGACCAAGCAGGCTCATCTACTACAACTACTGGCGGTACATTTGGCTTGCGTGGCTTGAATAGTTACGCATCAGGTGTGACTGCCGCATTTGGCACTAGCGGAACTGCAATCACAAACGGCATTCATACCCTAGCGACTGTATCGCTTGGCGGTGTAGCGGTTACATATAACAAGATTGTAGATATTGCTAATGCTTTGCCACCACAATTTTGGTCTAGTCCTACTACTGCATGGCACATGACCCCAACAATGATTCAAACGCTTCGTCAGTTGAAAGACTTGCAAGGTTTGCCACTATTCCTTGAATTAGGCGAGCCACACGAAAGCGGAGCAGTAGGCTCAATCTTTGGTTGGCCTGTTATTCCTAATTCATATCTAAATTCAACTTTCCCAATTTACTTGGCTGATTGGAGTCGCTTCTTTCAAATTGCTGATGTTGAGGAAATTGCCGTTCAAGCATTTGAACAGACTGCTCCGGGTTTTATTACCATGTTCGCTGAAAAGCGTGTTGTAAGTACAGTTCGTGACCCATTCGCTGGCGTTCGTGCTAGTGCCGCTTAAACGGGAGGCTAAATGCCTGTCAATGACTTAACTCTAGCCCCGTTCTACGGGACAAGCCGTAACCCTCAAAACTATGCCAAATTTGAGCAAGTATCGAGGGATATTGCTACTCCATGGCTAAACATAGTTGCCATTCGAGACCAATTAAATTTATTTGGTGATACAAGTCAAGACGATTATTTGCAAGACCTTGATTTAGCAACCCGAATGATTATTGAAGATTTTTTGGGTATGGCAATTTTTTCAACCCAATATAGAGTCTATTACAGTAATTTAGGTCTATATAACACAGAAGTTTATTTAGACTTGCCTGAAACGGGCATTGGCTCTGCGGGTGTAACGATTAACACAGTAGAGTATTACGGAAGCAGTAGCAATACTGTTCCTATTGCTATTGACCCTGCAACATATTCGTATGACCCAACGGGCAACCAAATTATTTTGAATCAAGTACCAAATACTTTGAATCAAACAGTTGCTAACCCAATCGTTGCGTTATATACCTGCAATGCAAATCCTATGGCTAGTTACCCTGTAATTCAGCAGGCAGGATTGATGTTATTGACACATTTATACAACAATCGTTCTACGACCAATGTGAATACGCTTAAGCAAATTCCGTTTGGAGTAGAAGCCCTATTGCGACCATATAAGCCTTTGGTGATGTAAATGGATTCAATAGTCCGCTATGAAAACATAACTGTAAATAACGTAACTAATGGCATAGATGCTATTGGTCAATACACTACGACTATTACATCTTGGTTTCAAACTAGAGGGCTAGTGCATGATGTTGCTAACTCGGTTCGGATTAGCGAAAGGTATCGTGTTTATTCCGACCTAGTAAATATTACTCTTAACTACACATCAAGAACAAAGGAAATGGTAGATAACCAAGACCTTTATAGCATTACTTGGCGGGGTAGAGAGTGGCGAATTACGGATTGCCGAGAGTCTAACGATAGACAAAAAGTGCAATTTATTTGTTATAGAAATGACCCGCAGACTCCAGTATGAGCGTACAACAGAACCCAACTCAATACGCAACTGCTATACAAGCACAGTTGGTAAGCATCTTGTCGCCTACTCCTGTCTATGCGAGTTTTAATAGGAACTTTGCAACGCAACCCTCGTTTGTGACTTGGTACTTGCGTAATGTGCATCAGCCTGTTTATACGGGTCAAACGCAAAGTAATAAGGGCATTGACCGCCCTATATTTCAAATGTCTGTCTTTGCACAGAATATGAATGATGCTTTCAATTTAAGCAATACCATAATACAATCGTTGCATGGATATTCGGGTCAATTTGGTGGTGTTGGTGGCTTTTGGGTCGCTAAACTAGACTGTGATTGGCTTTACAATACTTATGACAACGAGTTAGGATTAAACCAAGTGATAATTGATTGCACTATGGATATTCCGACATAAGACACGATTGATTAACTCTTTTTAAGAAGGAAATTAAAATGGCTCTAATTAACAAAGTCTTACCGGGATTTGTAGCAACCCTCTGGTGCCAATCAGGCTCTAATCCTACTGCTTTAACTGATACCGAACTAAATACTTGGGCTGATGTCGAAGCAATTATTGGCACTTCCGCAGGCGGTCTAGGTACTGGTGGTATTCAATTGGTTGTTGAAGCCGTGCCTGCTTTTGGTAGCGATGATGCCTCAGCGACTTACTCTATTGCGGGTGCTCGTACTGGTGCAAAAATTACGACCCAAAACCAAGTAACGTCATTGAACATTACTGCTCCTTGGAATCCTGCCGACCCTGCACAGTTGCTAATGCGTGATGATGGCGAAAGCGGTCAGATTATTCGTACTTATGTCGTAGCAGTTTACGATGGCACGGATACTGTTGCTTACGCTTTCAATGCCCGTGTTGGTGGCTTGCAATGGGATTTAAGCCCATCGGCTGAAAGTAAATTTATGTACACAGTCCATCCAGTAGGCGGTAACTCCTACGGCTGGTCTAATAGTTAAAGGAAGCCCCTACGGGGGCTTTTCTACAAGATATGACACAAATTACAAACTCACAAGACCTACTCTCATACATCGTTACCCTAGCAAATAGCGGTAATAAAAATTGGTTCGGCTTTCCTCAGCAAAGGATTGCGGGTATTCATTTGGCATACGAAATAGCCAAAATACACGCAGACAAAATGACTCCTGAGGAAGTGGTTGAATATGTCATAAGGCTAAATAACGCTATCTTCCAAAAACTCCTTAAGGGGGAATGATGGCTACGGCTAGATGGAAATTTGAGGGTGCGGAAGAACTAAAGGACGTTCTAAACGAACTCGCTAATGACTTTGGCACTAAAGATGCCAAGACCATTTTGAAGCGTGGGGTTCGTGAAGCCATGAAACCCGCTTTATATCAAGCAAAATTGCTTGCTCCTGCCGATACAGGGGGATTGCGAGCATCTTTGCGTATTGAAACCCGCAAGCCGACTAAAAAAGATATGCGGTCTAAATATGTTAGCCAAAATGACGTAATCATTGGCACAGTCACTACGGCTCCGGGTCCCGCCCTTGCCCGTTTAAAGTTTCAAAACTTACATAATACAAAAAGCAATATTAAGCAAGTTGGTATTCCAAGCGATGCCCGTGCCGTTGCTATGGAGTTTGGAACGGCTAAAGTTGCCGCTAAACCTTTTTTACGACCCGCATTGGAAAGTCAGTCACAAGCGATGGTCGAATCATTGGCTGACCATTTAAGAACGGCTTTAGAGAAATACAAAGCCCGTAAGACAAAAGGAAAATAAGATATGAATAATCTAGCAAACGCATTAGGCAAAGACTTCGTTAAAAAGAAAGAAGCGGTACGCATTCGCTCTTTTACTTTAGGTGGTCATACTTTTAAAGTTAAAGTGCCATTGACTGCGGAATTTGAGGTCATGCAACAACGCATGAAAGAAATGCCTGAGGATAGGCTTAACAAGTATTACGAAGATATTATTAAGGACTTGGAAAAGTTTAGAAATAGCACCGAGCCTGACATCAAAGTTGAATTTAAAGATGATGATGTAATAGTCGAAGGTAAATCCATGAAAGAAGCGGCAAAAAATAAACTGATTGCCGAACAAAGGATTACCGAAATGTTTAAGTTGCTAGTCCCCGAACAGGACGGCTTTGATATGCAAACGATTACTTATCCAATGATTGAGGAACTATTCCCATTCCCTATTCAGATGCAAGTAATCGAAGAAATTAGTAATGTCATTTCGCTTAACTACGAAGGTGGCAAGGGAAAATAACGGGGTCAGTCCGTAGGCAAGTTAAAGCCTATTTGACTGCACATGGAACTGACCCTGATAGCGTTGATGAAGAAAGATTCACCGATATATGTATTATGTATATCGATGGGTTAATTGGTAATCGTGGAATATTGGAAACGCTTGGCTCTTTGACGGGGGCAGTTTACAATTACATGAGGTCTGAACATCAACGGGCATACACACTACAAGACATAATACCAAGGGCATACGAGTATATTTACCCGCCATTGTCTAAGGAACAAAAAGCCGAAAGAGTAAACGATGCGTTAAAAAATTACATGAGGATGAGTCCAAATGCGCCAAAAACCTTATTTAAGGAGCAATAAATGGGTATGTTAGCCAGACTAGGCGTAGTCTTAGGACTTGACTCCGCTGAATTTCAAAAGGGCATAGCCGATGCTAATAGGAAACTAGATAACATCTCGGCACAAATGCCAAAATTTGCCGCAGTTGCGGGTGCCGCATTTTTAGCGGCAACTTATAAAGCCTTGCAATATGCTGATGCGGTTGCTGATACGGCTAAGGCTAATGATGTAGCCATTTCCTCTATCCTTGCTCTTGGTACTGCGTTGCAACAAAATGGTGGCGATGCACAGATGGCAGGGCGATTGCTTTCCTCATTTACGGCTCAGGTTGATGAAGCGGCAGAAGGCTCGCTAGGTGCTCAAAAGGCTTTTGCTCGTGTAGGCATTACGCTTAACGATTTAGCCAAGTTAGATGCGACTGCTCTTTTTGATAAGACGGTTACTGCTCTTGCAAAGATTGAAGACCCTATCCAACGAAATGCCCTTGCTATGCAGATGTTTGGAAAAGCGGCTAAAGGAGTCGATTGGGTCGGCATGGCTGACAATGTAGAAGAAAATCGTCAAGCCTACGAAAAGTATGCTGAATCAATACAAAAAGCGGCAGAACTAAACGATAAATTAGAACAAAGCACCAAGCAATTTACCCTTGCATTTACAGAGGCGGCACTTCCTGCCTTGAATGACTTGTTTGATATTTTGACTAAAGATGCGGGTGCAATGAAATTCTTTATGGATATAGTTCGCACCACCACCGAAGTAGTAGCCGTATTAGTTAAATATACGACTACGGTGGTTCGTATTCTTATTGAGGACTTTAAATTTCTTGGTCAAATTATTGGTCGTGTCTTTAAATTTGAGTTTAAAGAGATGGCTGATGATTACAAAGCCTATAAAGAAAAAGTCGAAGCCATGGTTAAGTCTGATGAAGACTTTGCCCGCCGTGTGCTTAATAGAGAAGCAAATGGTAGTGGCAATAAGCCTAAAACTGCGGGTGCGGGATTTGCGGGTCGTCAAGTAACCCCTGCAAAAGACCCCGAGGCAGAAAAAGCCAAAAAACTTGCCGAAAGCCTAGAAAAGGCTAGAGGCATTACTGCTGAATTTGAAAAGCAACAACAATTAAATCTTGAGCAAGCGGCACTAAGGGCTCAATTAAATGGCTTGGCTACTAAAGAACGGGAAGTAGCCGAAGCAGTATTGCGAGTCAAAGAGCAGACTGCAAGCCAACTTAAAGACATTGACCTTAAAATTATTGATGCAACAATTGAAAAAAATAATGAAATGGTTGATGTGTTGCGTAAAGTGCGTGATGAAGTAGAAGCAAGCGGTAAATCGTTTGAAGAAAAAACGGCTAATCAAACAATAGCCATTCAAAACGCACAAAACACTTTTGCATTTGGTTGGAATAAAGCATTTAGACAGTATGCCGAAGATAGTGAAAACTATATGAAAAAAGGCGAACAGATGTTTAATGCCGTTACTAACAATATGAATAATGCTATTGATAATTTTGTTGAAAATGGCAAGTTTTCATTTAAAGACTTTGCAACAAGTATTATCAAAGACCTTTTAAAAATTGAAATGAAGATGCAGGCTATGCAGTTGTTCCGCATGGGCTTATCGTTCTTTGGTTTGACGGGTGGTGCTCCTACTGCAGGCGGTAAAGCATCAGGCGGTCAAGTAGGCTCGGGATTGCCATATATGGTGGGTGAACAGGGTCCTGAATTATTCATTCCAAATAGTTCGGGAACTATTATTCCTAATAACAGACTTAGCGAAACTTTAACAGGCGGTAGTGGGCAAGTGATTAACTACAATGGACCATATGTTGCAAATTTAAGTGCTATTGATACGCAATCTGCAACTCAATTCCTCGCTAAAAATAAAATGGCGGTATGGTCTGCTAATCAGTCCGCAGGTCGTTCTGTCCCAACATCGAGGTAAGCATGAGCCTAACTACAATACTTTCAATTAGCGAATCCGTAGGAATTAATGACCAACGTTTTGTAGGTCAGGTCGTTAGCCGTAATCAACGAATTAGTACAAGCGAGATTGTTACAGTCGTGCCGTTTGGGTTTAATCTAACTCCAATGAATTATTTAAGGTATAGCGAAAACCGAGATTTATTGAATTCGTTACGCATACCTGATAAAGCACTCGAGCAGTATTTAAATTTTGGTGCTACGGGTTGGGTTAATTACATTCAATATCAAGGTGATTTGTTAGAAGGTCAAATAGCATCTGCTCAATGGCAAACATCATCTGCAAATAAAAACTTAGTGCTTGGCAATTTGCCTACTGTCCCTGCTACGGACTATGTAGTTAAAGCAGGCGATTTTTGTCAAGTAGGTCGGTACGCATATATAGCAACGGCTGATGTATTAAGAGGCAGTAGTGCTACCGTTACTATCCCTGTTCATAGAAACTTAATTACTCCATTGGTTAGCCCTGTAAATGCAGTAATTGGTCAATATGGAACAACTGTATCTATGGGCGGGTCTGCATATACGGGAGTTACTTTTCCTGTTGTGTTGCGTGATTACCCAACATATACATTGATGCCAATTAAAAACGATTCATTTATTCAATGGTCGGGTTCATTTATAGCCTTTGAAAGCGTGTTATGAACAATATTGGTCCAGTTCAAAATACAAATAATATTCGGTATGCGGATTTTGTTCGGGTTACTTCCCCTGATGGCGTTTACCGTTTTGCCACAACTCCAAGTCCTATTACTGTTCCTGCGGTAGATGCTTTGCCATTTAGTGCATTAGGGCAATTAGTAAGAGTAGGCGATGCACAACGAGATATTAAATCTACGGCTAATGAAACTACGTTTACTCTTGTAGGTATTGATACTGCCATGCTTGGCTTTGTGTTAGGTCAGCAAATTAAAGGTAGTCAAATTGAGGCTTGGAAAGGCTTTTTTGATACTGATGGGCAATTAATTACTACGGGTGGCTCAGGTGGCTTGTATCAATTTTTTAATGGATATATTTCATCTTTTAGTATTACAGAACAATGGATGGAAGAAGCAAGAGAGTTTGTAGGTTTAATAACCGTATCGGCTTCTTCTATTCAGTTAATTTTGCAAAACAGGGTAGCAGGGCGGTACACCAACGATAATTCATGGCAGTTTTTTAATGCAGGCGATACAAGCATGGATAGAGTCGCATTCATTACAACTATTAATTATCAGTTTGGTAAAGATTAATGATTCGGGAAGCAAATAAATTTGATAAAGATGCCATCATTGAATTGATGAAAGAGTTTCGCAATGAGGCTGACTTTATTGAATTGCTTGCACCTGACAATGTAGAGTATTGGCATAGATTGTTAGATTCGATTTTTGCGGGAGCAGGCAAAGTGTTTTATGCAGAGGGTAGAGGATTGCTAATGAGCGTAATAATGCCTACTGTATGGGACGACAAAATGTTTGCTTTGCATGAATTGGCTTGGTATGTAAGACCTGATTACAGGAAAGGAACTACGGGCTACCGACTGTTTCAGTCATACATTGAGTATGGAAACGAATTAAAAAAGACTGGCCGTATTAAGTATTACACCATGACCAAATTAGATGTAAGCCCTGCGTTAGATTATTCTAAATATGGGTTTAGAAAAAAAGACGAGAATTGGATTCAATGATGGCTAAACTTTGGGTACTCATATTTGGATTAGCCTTTGCACTAGAGGCAAGTGCGGCAGGAACTATTATTGCGGTTTCTGTTATTGGTCTTACCGCAGGCTCTTTTGCCGCAGTAGCCGTTGCTTTTGCAATTAATATGGCTATATCGGCAGTTATTTCAAAAGTCTTATTTAGCCCTAATCAGCCTAGTTTTGGTGGCGGGGTGGCAGGCGACAGTCCTAATCCGGGCAACCGCCAACAAATTCCCCCTGCTACTGATAACAAGTTGCCTGTAATTTATGGCTCTGCTTGGGTAGGTGGAACAATCACAGATTTAAGTATTAGCCAAAACAACCAAGAACTATATTATTGTTTTGCATTAGCCGAAGTAACTAATAGCAATTCAGGGCAAACTCCTGATACATATACATTTGGCGACGTTTATTATGGCGGTAAAAGAGTTACTTTTCAAGCAAACGGATACACAGTAGCCTCTTTGACTGATGAATCTACTGGTCTTGTAGATACAACAGTTGCAGGATTAATAGAAATTTATTTGTATCGTAACGGCTCAAATCAGCCTGCAAATAGCGGACTATCTGCTATTACCGTTATGTCAAATAGTAATCTTGTTTACAAATGGGATAACACAAAATTAATGAGTAATTGTGCTTTTGCAATTATTCATTTGACATATAACAACGATGCAGGCATTAGAGGTATCGAGCAAACAAGATTTCAATTGACTAACAGTAGATTTAATACTGGCGACTGTATTGCAGATTATTTAATCAACACTCGTTATGGTGCGGCACTTCCCGCCTCACAAATTGATTACACGAGCCTTACTGCTTTAAATGTTTATTCAGCACAATCTTTTTCTTATACCAATGCCAGTGGCAACCCCGCAACGCAGGCTCGATTTAGGTTTGACGGGACAGTAGATACGACTAGAACTATTATGCAAAACCTACAAGATATGGCTTCTTGTTGCGATTGCTTAATTAAATATAACGAAATGACTGCTAAATGGGGAGTAATTGTTCAGCAACCAACATATAGCGTTGCAATGAACATTAACGATAGCAATATTGTTTCCGCTATTCAAATTACACCTATTGATTTAAATAACTCGTTTAATGTTATTGAATGTAAATTTCCTGATGAAAGCAATCAAGATGCTTTTAATTCAACTACTTTTGACCTTGCACAAATTGACCCATCTTTGCTTTTCCCAAATGAACCCGTCAATAAACAATCGGTTTCTTTGCCATTAGTAAACAATGATGTAAGGGCTCAATACATTGCTAACAGAATGCTTAAATCTGCTAGGGAAGATTTACAAGTAGATTGTTCTGTTGGCTATATTGGATTGCAATTTGAGGCGGGCGATGTCGTAACTCTTACAAATGTTAATTATGGGTGGGTTGATAAATTATTCCGTATCAATAAAGCAAATCAAACTTTCAATGATGATGGCTCTATTGTCGTTAAATTACTCTTAATGGAATTTAATCCTAGCGTCTATGATGATGTTAGTGTTACTCAATTTCAGCCTAGTCCAAACACAGGAATTGGCGACCCATTGTTTTTTGGAACATTGTATGCACCTGTCGTCAGTTCTGAATTTCCTGCAGGAGCAGTACCGCTTTTTAATGTAACAGTAACGACTGCATCATCAGGTATTACGCAATACGCAGAACTTTGGTATTCTGCTTTTAGTACTCCGACTGCTGAACAATTAATTTTTATTGGCACTAGCGAAGTGCAGTCAAGCGGAACACCTTGGAATATTAATACGGCATTGCCACCTATTACAGTGGCGAATATTCCTGCGGGTAATTGGTATTTCTTTACCCGTATGGTTAATAGTTTAGGAACATCGGCTTATAGCCCGCCAAGCGTAATTTTTAGATGGCGACCAAGTACCTTTCAATACACGGAGCGTTATTTAGCGATTGCATACGCAGACGACATTACTGGTGCTACAAACTTCAGCCTTAATCCCACTAATAGACTTTATTACGGGCTATACAATACTTCTTCCTCATCAGGTATTCATACATATGATGAATACACTTGGTATTTAGCAGACCCATCATTTAGCACTAATAGATATTTGTGTTACGCAAACAGAAGTAGCCGTAGGTTTAGTTTTGATACTGGTTTTGCGGATTATGCCGCAGGGTCAGGAGCATTTGTACCAACGCAAGCATCATTATTCGACCCTCGCTTATGGTCAGCATTACCTAATGGCTATAATACTATTGACCTTGATATGGGAACGGGTCAAGTTATTCAGACGGGAACAACTACGGTAGGAACTGGCGAAATTGCGGTTTCTAATAGTCCTGACGGAAAAGTTGTTGCTTCTTTACAGCAATATTTGGACTTTGGTTCAGGCATTTACCAGCAAACTGCTACGGGAATTTCTAGCCTGACTATTGATATTTATGGTCGAGTGGTAGGCTTTACTGTGCCTGATTTGTTTTATTTTACTGCTGAATATTTGGTTGCTACGGCAGGACAAACTGTATTTAATGTAACTAGAGGTGCGGGCTATATTTCAGGACAATGTTTAGTTTTTAAAAACGGTGCTCTTTTAGAAACATCGGAATACACAGATAGCGCAGGCTCTACCGGAACAGTTACCCTTGCCGTAGGAGCAACGCTTGGCGACCAAATAGCAGTTATGTCGTTTAAGAGTGTTGCTTATTCAGGCGGTGCGGTATATCCATCATTCACTCGTACAACTGCCACATTGACTAATCAATCTTCTTACACACCACCATCAATTAATAGTGGTTATGAATTCTTGTTTTTGAACGGAATAGTGCTTTCCGACCTAGACTATGATATTGTGGGTGGAACTATTACAAATTTGCCATCTATTGCTAGTGGGTCATTAAACATTATTGAATGGACTCCAAACAATTTGACTACTCCAAACGGCAACCCTGTAAACATCTTAATTAACTCTGTTATAGGTCAAACTGCTTATAATTTTGGCTATACGGCAGGGGCTTTAAATTTATACATGAACGGGGTTCTCTTAACTCAAGGAATAGATTACACTACTGCAAGTGGAGGCTATATCTTGACAAATCCGCCTACAACGGTTATCGAGAACCAACTCCAACAAACTTTTGCAAGAACGGGGGCAGTCTAAATGACACAAGCGTTTAATTTGGCTCAATTAGCCAACAATCTAAATACATCGGGGCAATTAGATGCTACTGATGGTCTAACAGGCTTAATTGCTAATGCTAATCTAGCATCAAGCGGGTCTGCCTCGTCAAGCACTTACTTAAGGGGCGATAGAACATGGGCTTCTGTCACTTCTGCAATCTTAGGTGCAAGAATCGTTACTAGCCAATCTCAACAAAATGCGGCAGGCAACAATTCAGCAAACGATTGGTATGCTTTTCCGGGTCTTTCCGCTATTAACTATGCCGCTTCAAGCACAAATAATGTAATAGAACTTAGATGGTGGGCACCAGTATTAGGTAATGCAACTAACGACTCTATGACAACTGTTATTTACATGAATGGTGGTCGTGAAGATATTACACGCAATTTTTCAGGTTCTTCAGGCAACCAAAGAAGTTCTTTTAGTTATTGGAGTTGGATTACAAAACCTGCATCAACGGCTAGTCGTTCTTATCAAGTCTATTGGTCTCCATCGACTTCAGGTTCAAACGTAACCGCAAACTTATTCGGTGGTGAAGGTGCTAATTATTCAATGACTAACCAAGCCTATTTGCTCTTAATTGAGTGGGATGGCTCTGTATTGACAGGACTTTAAAGGAATAAAAAATGAACTATTTACTTTTTGGGCAACTTGTCGGAAAACTAAATCCTAATAAGACTTACCTTGTAGATGGCATTACTGATATTGCTTCACAGGCTGATGTAGATTCTCGTTTGTCTGTTGTGGTTAATAGATTGCCTGATGGCACATGCGAAACATCTAATGACCCGCAAATTGTGAATGTAAAGTATGAAAATGTATTAGCATTTTATGATTCATATGTTGAAGAAGTAGAAAAAAATAAATGCAAAGAAAAAGCAAAAGAACTAATTGCAAGTAGCGATTGGTCTGTTTTGTCTGATGTAAGCACTACATTAACAAATCAGAACGAATTTATTGCTTATAGAACTATTTTGCGTAACCTAATTATCAATCCAGAAGTTAATCCACAATTTCCAACAGAACCCGTACCAATTTGGGGATAAAGATGTTTTTTAAAAAGACAAAACACGATATAACATTTAAGACAACAAAAGAACTATTAGGAATTGCAGATGTAAAAGAGTCAAAGTTTTTCATGCCTGATTGGTATAAAAACTTAAAATCCGAAACTGACGAATTAGCACCTATTGATATGAAAGGTACGGTTAAAAGATGCGTACCTTTCCGTGATGCAATGCAACTGGGATATATTATTCCATTGTGGGCTGATATAGAGGTAAAAAAAACGGAAGAAGGCACAATACTTTCGTATCCTCGTATGAGTAAATTTGAGATGACTACTCATAGAGTTGAACAATTTGCTAATACTCCTTTTGCAAAATATGCCCCTCATGGTGCTTTTAAATTAAACAGTCCATGGGTTATTAAAACAAACCCTAATTGGTCTTGTTTATTTGTCCCGCCTATTAATCATGGTCCTAAAATTATCAATATTATTGGCGGTCTAGTTGATACTGACTTATATACACAACCAATAAATTTTCCATTTTTGTTAGACCCAAATTTTGAGGGCATCATTCCTAGAGGCACACCGATTGCTCAAGTTATTCCTGTTTTACGCAGTAATCAAACTCCACAAATTAAGCAATTAACGCAAACGGACTTGGAAAATACACAAAAACAAAGAGCATTAATACATGGAAAGATGAAACATGGTTACTTAAAAACAGTGCGATGCCCGTTTAGATAATTCTTGCACTTAGAGTATCATATGGCTACAATCTAAAAAACACTATAAGACATGATGCGTGGTTTTGAGAGGGCTTAAAACCATAAAACCTAGTAAGGAGCCATCATGGCAGTTTTTAATAAAAATACCATTTATCAAGTCTCTGGATTTGATAACCCTTGTATTACAGGCGAATTAGTTTACGACCAAGCCACATACTGGAATCTTGGCATAACTAATGTCGGCAATCTTCCCGTAGATTTAACTGGTGCGACTATTGACGCACAAATCGTCCGCAGAACACTTACCAATGTTAAAGACTCTCGTTATGGTCTTTCATTTGATATTGGCAACTATGTGCCAACTCCAACTCCTATTCCATTGACTATTACAAATAGGGTTGATGCGGCAGGCACTTTTACTTTAGTTATAGACTCTAATTCATGGGGTCTATTGACATCTGATGACCAAATGGCAATTAACTCCGTCAATGGTGCGGGCTTTTCAGGACGCATCAAGATTGGATTCCCTGCCGTATATGGCGGTCAGCCCGCAGAAGATAACATTATTTTCTTGCTCTTTTTGGTTCGTTCCGATGGCATAGTAAAGGTGTGATATGGCTAACTTAAATGTCAATGTTATTGATGGCAATAATTTAACGGTAGCCGTTACGCCCGTAGCACAACAAACGATACAAATTGATAAAGGTGTGCAAGGACCTCCGGGTCCGAATACGATTGGTGGCTATCCAATCAATATTACTAGCGCACAACAATACGATGTTTTGATGTTTGGAGTAGGCGAGTGGGTTAATACTCCGCAAACCGAAATCACCGATGGTGGCAACTTTTAATTAAGGAGTATTTAACATGAGCAATACAATCAGAATCAAACGACGTGCTAATGGCGGTGGTGCAGGAGCACCCGCTACGCTTGCGAATGCGGAATTAGCCTTTAACGAACAAACTAATGTCTTGTATTACGGTACAGGCACAGGCGGTGCAGGCGGTTCTGCAACTGCGGTTATTCCTATTGCGGGTAATGGTGCTTTTGTAGATGTGACTACTAATCAAACTATTGCAGGGGTTAAAACGTTTAGTAGCACTATTGTTGGCTCTGTTGATGGTAATGCAGGCACGGCAACTAAATGGGCTACTGCTCGTGATTTAAGTCTTACAGGCGATGGTACTGCTACCTTAACTGCCGTTGATGGTAGTGCTAACGTATCTGCCGCACTCACTTTGGCTACTGTCAATAGCAATATTGGTGCTTTTACCAAAATTACTATTAACGCAAAAGGTCTTGCTACTGCGGGTTCGCAAGCAAGTCTATCTGACCTATCTAGCCCAACAAGTGCATTTAGTTTTGGTAGCCAACTATTAACTAATCTTGCCGACCCTGTTAGCGACCAAGATGCGGCAACTAAATACTATGTTGATTCCGTTGCACAAGGTCTTGATGTTAAAGCCTCTGTATTGGTTGCGACTACTGCAAACATTACATTGTCAGGCACTCAGACCATTGATGGTGTTGCGGTTACTGCGGGTCAGCGTGTATTGGTCAAGAATCAAACTGCACAAGCCGATAACGGTATTTATGTTGCATCAGCAAGTGCATGGACTCGTTCAGCCGATGCGAATACTTGGGACGAACTTGTATCTGCATATACTTTCGTTGAGGCAGGCTCTACATACTCCGATACAGGTTGGGTATGTACGATTAATCAAGGTGGCACACTTGGCACAACTCCAATTACTTGGACGCAGTTTAGTGGTGCAGGAACATATCTTGCAGGAACAGGCTTAACGCTTACTGGTAATACTTTTAGTATTACTAATACTGCCGTTACTGCAGGCTCTTATGGAAACGTAGATGGTTCAACAACGCTTGTTGCGACTGTAAACGCACAAGGACAATTAACTGCTCTTGCTTCTTATGAGATTAATTTAGACGGCGGCACATTCTAATTAGTATGCCTGCTATATAGCAGAGAAAGGCAAGCCCTATGGCTAATAAAATTATTATTAAGAAGTCCTCAGTAGCAAGCAAAGTGCCTGTTGCAGGGGATTTAGAAGTAGCAGAGTTGGCAGTCAATCTAGCCGATGCAAAACTCTACACCAAAAACGCAAGCGGGACTGTTATTCAGTTAGGCGGTGGTAGTGGTGGCGGTGATGTTAGTGGTCCTGCAAGTTCTACCGATAATGCTATTGCCCGTTTTGATAGCACTACTGGCAAGATAATTCAAAACAGCACAACAACTATTGACGATAACGGCAACTTTGCAAATGTCAATGCCGTTTCGTTTGATACAACTCCTGCCACATTGCCTACTGCAACAGGCTCAATGTATTGGGATAGTGGCAATCAAGCACCAAGCGTTATTCTTAACGCAAATACTGAATTACAACTTGGTCAAGAAAATGTTGCTTTAGTTTATAACGGCACAGGCTCAACAATTCCTAAAGGTTCTGTTGTAGCCGTATCGGGTGCTCAAGGACAAAGACCTAGCGTAGTGCTTGCTGATGCAGATAGCGAGCCATTAAGTGCGGCAACTTTAGGCATAACTGCCGAAGCAATTGCTAATGGCACAGAGGGATTTGTAACTACATTTGGTTTAATTAGAGGATTAAATACATCTGCTTTCACTGCAGGTGCGCCAATTTATCTTTCACAAACTGCGGGTGCATTTACCTCTACTCGTCCTACTGCCCCTGCACATACAGTTTTTCTTGGTTGGGTAATTAGCATTAATGCTTCTAGTGGTGAATTGTTTGTAAACATTAACAATGGTTGGGAATTAGACGAACTACACAATGTAAATATAAGTAGTCCTACTGGCGGTCAGTTATTGGCATATGACCAAACAAATGCTTATTGGAAAAACATTACTTTATCCGATGGGACAGGAATAAGCATTACAGAAACTACTGGCGGTGCTATCACAATTGCTAATACTGGCGTTACGAGCATTACTGCAGGCACAGGGCTAAATGGTGGAACAATTACCACTACGGGAACTATTAATCTTGCTAATACTGCGGTAACGGCAGGCTCTTATACCAATGCAAATATTACTGTTGATGCACAAGGTCGTATTACTTCTGCCGCCAATGGCTCGGCGGGCGGGGTTACTTCTTTAACTGCAGGAACAGGAATTTCTGTTTCTGCTTCTACTGGTGCAGTTACTATTACTAATTCAGGGGTTACATCTTTAACTGCTGGCTCTGGTATAACAGTTAGTGCATCTACTGGCGGTGTGACTATTTCTGCAAGCGGTACATCGCAATCGATGAATTACGATAACTTTACCGCTACTGCAGGACAGACCACTTTTAGCCCTAGTGCAACATATACAAGCGGAAAAATTCAAGTATTTAAGAATGGTGCATTAATGCGTAATGGGAGTGATGTAACTGTTACTTCTGGTACTGCTGTCGTGTTTGCAGTTGCTTGCACCGTAAATGATTTAGTAACTTTAGTTTACCCGCCTGCCGCATCATCAGGCACTATGCGGTATGACACTTTTACTGCTACTGCAAGTCAAACGACATTTACGACAAGTGCGTCTTATACTAGCGGAAAAATACAAGTATTTGTCAATGGTGCTTTGCAACGCAATAATAGTGATGTAACAGTAACAAGCGGAACTAATATTGTATTTGCAACGGGACTTACGGCAGGCAGTTTGGTTGATGTAACTTATCCAGTATAAAAAGGAAACAATATGACTACGATAAAACTAGATTTAGAAATTAAAGAAGTTGATTTTATTCTTGAAGCATTGGGAGAAATGCCTACAAAGAGTAATGCTCATAATCTCATTCAAAAAATTTTAATTCAGGGAGCACCACAAGTGCCTGAAGAATTAAGAACTAAACCTAAAACGGAGTAGCAATGGAGTGGCAAACTATTATAAATATTGGTGCAGGGTCTTTTTTAGCCATGTTGGGGTGGTTTGCCCGTCAAATTTGGGATTCGGTTCAAGATTTAAAAAATGATGTCAAGCAAATTGAAATTGACTTGCCTACCTTTTACGTAAAAAAAGACGAAATTACTACTCGCTTTGATAGGGTTGAAGTATTGCTAGACAAGATTTTTGAAAAACTTGAAACAAAGGCTGACCGATGAACAAAGAAATCAAAACTGAATACATTGAAACTGCTAAAGAAGTAGCGGGTAAGGCTATTGGTAAGCATGGTCTTATATATATAACGATTATTGTAGCGATGGGTGTAGGTGCATCTATCGTTTTAGAAGAAGGCAAAATGGCGGCAGTTATGGGATTGCTAGGTGCATCTTTAACTGCTTTGATTTCTATGCTTAATGGTGTAGCGGGTGCTACTCCTAAACAAGATAAGCCTGAGTTTGAAATCATGAAAGAATTAATTGCTCGTCTTGATAAGATGGCAGACCGTGACCCAATGAGCGTATCTGTTGAGGGCGATAAAGTAGTTGTACGAAAAGGCGACAACGAAACTATCACTACAAGGGGATAATTATGTTTCCATTAACTGCGGTTCTTGATATTGGCATGAAGGTCTTGGATAAATTTATCCCTGACCCTGAGGCAAAGGCTAAGGCTCAAAAAGAACTATTAGAAATGCAACAACAGGGCAGGCTTGCTGAACTCAATGCGGACAATATTGAGGCTCAAGAACTAACAAAACGGCAACAGGCAGACATGGCTTCGGATAGTTGGCTATCCAAAAACATTAGACCTATGACACTCATTTTTATTCTTGGGGCTTACTTTGTATTTGCCATGATGTCGGCTTTTGGTTCCAATGCAAATGAAAAGTATGTAGAACTTTTAGGTCAATGGGGAATGCTTATCATGTCGTTTTATTTTGGTGGCAGGACATTAGAAAAGATTATGGATATGAAAGCCAAGCAAAATGCAGATAAGTGAGCACTTTACACTTCAAGAATTAACAGTTTCCGAATTAGCGGCACGAAATGGTTGGGATAATACTCCTAGTGCTAATGAATTAGAGAATTTAAAACGGCTTGCTGATTTATTGGAAAAGGTTAGGGCTTTGCTTGGCAAGCCTATTGTCATTAATTCTGCGTATCGCTCTAAGCAAGTAAATGATGCGGTAGGGTCAAAAGATAGCAGTCAGCATCGAATCGGTTGTGCGGCTGATATACGGGTTCTAGGCATGACCCCTGATGAGGTTTGCCGAGCCATTATTGCAAGCGATATTCAATACGACCAGATTATTCGTGAGTTCTACGACCCTGAAAAAGGTGGTGGATGGACTCATATCAGCGTGCCTAATAAACCTAACGACTATGTTAGGTATTCAAAACTTATTATCGACAAGCAAGGCACTAGGGCTTTCGCTTAATGCTCTTTCGGTAAGTTCCACCAAGTCCTGTTCGTCAAGCGAGTAGCGAGTTGCAAATCCTTTTTTGCCAAGTCCGTGAACACCTGTATTTCCTCTATGATGTTCAGGGCAGAGGGGGATAACTGGGGCAAGGTCTCTTTTACCCCCGAACTTTCTGACGTGGTGGATTTCCGCAGGGCTATCTGAGTAGCCAAGATGTCTGCAAAGGATACAACCGAGTTTTGCGATTTGGTCATAATGTTTTCTTTGGGCTTTGTTCATAAAAGGGTATCAATGCAGATTGAGGTAATGAATAATACTCTCCATTTTTGCCCTGTTTAAGATTGTCGTCAATTATAAAATTTTCTTTACTAACCCAACCCACAATGCCAATATAGTTATTACCTAATACAGTAAGAATATAAATATCGGCATCTTTGCTCCCTGACCAAGCGACTGCGTTTAAATTTCCATCTGCGGTCTTGGCACATTTAACATCTATCTTTGAGCCTTTTTTAGATATTAAGTCTGCTCCAAACTTTCTAAAATCGCAGTTCAAGTCAAAATTAAGGTTTAGGTATTTTGCTACGGCATATTCGGATATAACCCCGATAAAAGATATTTCTAATGAATCCTGATTATCGTCTTGCTTGCGTTCGGTTCCCTGTTTAGAAGTTTCCCGATGCCTTATAGACCCGATATGCCTGCAAATTTCTATTTCGGTAACAGAGGGATAAAAGCGAATCATCTTGAACCTACATAAAGTATGAAACAGATGACCGCTACCCCTACCAATATAAGAAACAGACCTAAACCCATTACGGTTAGGACAGTTTCAATCATTTCTCACTCGCTTTCTTTAGTATTTCCCTAGCAAATAAAACATTCCAATTCTTATCTGGGGTGCAAGTTAAATTATTGGCTATTGCTTTTATTTCCTCATCACTTAACTCTCTTGGTGCGGTGTAAATGCTTCCATACTGACCAACTTCATTACTTCCTGTGCATTTATGGCGATGGTTTGATGCTTT
>JACCDV010247843.1_pt1 | contig 26502 bp, 32 predicted proteins | sample 7446131 | NCBI WGS metagenome assembly JACCDV01 (sample SAMN15323448, study PRJNA562643) | freshwater metagenome | isolation source: river surface water | place: USA:Blue River Watershed | collected 2017-08-17 | reverse complement strand
GAGTCGGTTTCCCGGTAGCGCCGTTCGAGATTCGGAATAATCCCTTCGAAGGTGTGTTCACGTACGGTGAGTTTGCCCCGTTCGTTCAGGTACTGGAAGGGCAGACTTTCATCCCCCGAGCCATACAGAACAATCTGTCGGGTCTCTTCCGGGAGTTCGTTAAAGGGCGTTCCAACGTCGAAGCCATAGTATTCCGCCAGTGCAATGACCATCTGGAAATAGAACTGGTTGCGCCGATCCCAGCCACGAATGGCTCCTGACGAAAGAGAGAGCTCCGGATGGGCGACAACACGTTTCGGGTCAAAGAACTGGATGACGCCGAGGCCATCACATTTAGGGCATGCGCCCATCGGGTTGTTAAACGAAAAGATACGGGGCTCAAGTTCCTGCAGTGCAAAGTTGCAGTGAGGGCAGGAAAAACGTGCCGAGAACAGATGTTCTTCGTTGGTGTCCATATTGAGCGCAATTGCCCGGCCATCGGCATGGCGCAATGCCACCTCAAAGCTTTCGGCGAGGCGCTGACGGGTGTCTTCACGGACTTTGAGCCGGTCGATCACGACATCAATGTTGTGTTTTTTGTTTTTATCGAGCTTGGGTAAGGCATCGATTTCGTGAATCTCACTATCGATACGCAGTCGTACAAAACCCTGGGCGCGTAATTCGGCAAATAGGTCGACCTGCTCGCCTTTACGGTTGGCCACAACCGGTGCCAGGATCATAAGCTTGGTTTCTTCCGGCATGGCCAGGACGTGATCCACCATTTGGGAAACCGTCTGGGCCTGCAGGGGTAAATGGTGCTCTGGGCAATAAGGCGTGCCGGCGCGAGCAAAGAGCAGGCGCAAATAATCGTGGATTTCGGTGACGGTGCCAACGGTCGAGCGTGGGTTGTGGCTCGTTGCTTTCTGTTCAATCGAAATCGCTGGAGACAGGCCTTCAATCAGGTCGACATCCGGCTTTTCCATGAGCTGCAAAAACTGGCGTGCATAGGCCGACAGGCTTTCAACATAGCGACGCTGGCCCTCGGCGTAGAGCGTGTCAAAGGCCAGAGAGCTTTTGCCCGAACCGGAAAGGCCCGTAATCACGATCAATTTGTGACGAGGTAGATCCAGGCTGATGTTCTGGAGGTTGTGCGTGCGTGCACCGCGGATGCGGATGTCGTCCATGGCGGGTTCCGGTCTGTCAGAAAGCGATAGAGGCCCGGGAAAGTTCAGGCCAACTGGTAATATTACGCGGCTGTGTTTGTGCGTCGCAACTGGCGCGCAATTTATTTCTTTACCATGCACCGTTTCTGCTGATTCTAAGTCTGACAATCATGTCCCAAGATTCCACCCGCACCAAAGAACCGATGTTGGCCGATGAGCGCCGCGCAGCCCTGGGACTGGCGGCTATTTTTGCACTGCGTATGCTAGGTCTGTTTATTGTGCTGCCGGTATTTGCTGTTGCAGCACGGGAGCTGACGGGTGGCCAAGATGTCGCTGCCGTGGGCCTGGCATTGGGGGCATATGGGCTAACGCAGGCCTTTCTGCAACTGCCGTTCGGTATTCTGGCAGATCGCTGGGGGCGTAAACCTGTGATTGCCTGTGGCCTGGTTTTATTTGTACTGGGGAGTGTCGTTTGCGCACTGGCAGATTCGGTTCAAACCATGACGTTGGGACGTATGTTGCAAGGCAGTGGTGCAATCTCCGCCGCCATTACGGCGTTGGTTGCGGATCTGACCCGTGATAGCCAGCGTAGCAAAGCCATGGCGATGGTGGGCGGCTCTATTGCCCTGATGTTTGCGCTCTCCCTTGCAGTTGCCCCGGTGTTATATGGCTGGATCGGCCTTGGTGGTCTGTTCTGGTTGACCTGCGCCTTGGGTGTTGCGGCCTTCTGGGCGCTTTTCCGGCTGGTGCCTCCGGCACCACCATTGCCAACTGCCGTGCCTGGTACCTTTATCCAGGTGCTGCGTGAGCCCCGTTTGTTTCGCCTCAACCTGGGGGTCTTCATTCTGCATGCGATCCAGATTGCCATGTGGGTGGCTGTGCCCGCACTTCTGATCCAGCGGGCTGGGTTAGCGCTTCAGAATCACTGGATGGTTTATGTGCCGGCGGTACTGGCCTCCTTCTTTGCGCTTTGGCCGGCGATGATGCAGGCCGAGCGCCATCAGCGTATGGCCCAAGTCTTCAGCATCGCTGTTCTGCTCCTGGTGCTCGTTCAGATCGGTTTTGTCGGCTTTGTGGCAATGGGGGATGCGACTGGGCAATCCCTGGCGTTGGGTACGATGCTACTGTTGGTCAGTGTCTTTTTTTGTGGCTTCAATATTTTGGAAGCCTTGCAACCGTCACTTATTTCCCGGATTGCGCCGCCGGCTGGCAAAGCCCGTGCGTTGGGTATTTACAATACCCTGCAGTCCCTGGGTCTCTTTACAGGTGGGGCGCTAGGTGGCTATCTGCTTGAAACGGGAGGGTATTTGGCCGTGTTTGCCGGTTGCGCTGCTATGGCATTGATCTGGTTGGTTATTTTGGTTCAATGGCCAGCACGAGTACCGTCCAATAGGCCGGCGTGATAACCTAGCAACCGGTAAGCCATCTTTTTGGCCGCTACACTCGTTCACTCTGGAGACTCGTCTTATGGCATCGCTAAATAAAGTTATTCTCATCGGCAACCTGGGTGCAGACCCGGAAACCCGTTACACCACTTCTGGCGATGCGGTTTGCAATATCCGCCTAGCGACGACCGATACTTGGCGCGACAAGGCCAGTGGGGAGCAGCGTGAAGCAACCGAGTGGCACCGTGTGGTGTTTTATCGTCGCCTCGCAGAAATTGCTGGCCAGTATCTGAAAAAGGGCTCGCAGGTTTACATCGAAGGTCGCATCAAGACCCGCAAATGGCAGGACAAAGATGGCCAGGAGCGTTACACGACAGAAGTCGAAGCCACCGAAATGAAAATGCTGGGGCGCCGTGAAGGTCAGGGCGAGCCGGTCAGCCGTGATGATCCGTTTGCGCCGGCAGCTGCTGTCGGAGGTAACGCCAGCCGTCGTCCGCCGGCCAATGTGGCGGATCTCGACGACGATATTCCGTTTTAACGTATTTCAGCCCGTTCGGCGTTTTTGTATCTAGTTTTGTAGTTGGGAGTAGCTATGTCGGCAGGAACGTCGAATACGGGTGCTGCTTCGGCGCATGAAACCAAGACGAGTTTGCAATTACTCGTCTTAGGTGCGCTGGGCGTGGTGTATGGGGACATCGGGACGAGTCCCCTGTACGCATTCAAAGAGCTTTTTGCCGGTAATCACCCGATCCCCCTGACTGAAGCCAACGTCTTCGGTGGCCTATCGATGATCTTCTGGGCGCTGATGATTATCGTTTCGTTCAAATATATTGTGTTCATTCTGCGGGCCGATAACCGGGGCGAGGGTGGCATGATGGCGCTGATTGCGCTGGCACTGCACGAAGCACAGGACAAGCCAAAACGGGCCAAATGGATTATGTTGGCGGGGATTCTCGGTACGGCCATGTTCTACGGTGACGGGATGGTAACGCCAGCGATCTCGGTGCTCTCCGCGGTGGAAGGCCTGCAAGTGATCGCGCCCCAGTTCAATAGTGTGGTGATCCCGATCACGATTGTTATTCTGACCATGCTGTTCATGTTTCAGAAGCATGGCACGGCCAAAGTAGGTGCGTTCTTTGGCCCGGTCATGGCGGTCTGGTTTGGTGTATTGGGTGTCATGGGTGTCTATAACGTGATTGAAAATCCGCACGTGCTCCTGGCGCTCAATCCGGTATATGCCATCCATCTGCTGGTTGATAATCCCCACATGGCGATGTTCGCGATGGGTAACGTAGTGTTGGCCGTGACGGGGGCTGAAGCACTCTATGCCGATATGGGCCATTTCGGCCGCAAGCCGATTCGTCTGGCGTGGGCCTTCTTTGTGTTGCCGGCATTGGTCATCAACTACTTCGGTCAGGCGGCACTCGTGCTGGGTAATCCCGATGCGGTTGATAATCCGTTTTACATGGGGGTGCCCGAATACCTGCGCTTTCCGCTAGTCTGTCTGGCGACCTGCGCCACCGTTATTGCCTCCCAGGCGGTGATTACCGGGGCCTATTCGATGACACGTCAGGCGATGCAGCTCGGTTTTGTACCACGTATGCTGGTTCAGCATACCTCCGAGAAGGAACAGGGTCAGATCTACATGCCGGGCGTCAATTGGATGCAGCTGGCTGCTGTGATTCTCCTAGTGCTCACCTTCAAATCTTCGAATAATCTGGCAGCGGCTTACGGTCTCGCAGTAACAGGTGATATGGTGATTACCTCGCTATTGGCGGTGGTGGTGGCTGCCAAGATCTGGCAATGGGGTTGGTACCGGGCAGCGCTGCTGTTTGCCTTTTTCCTCGTCTTCGAATTGATCTTCCTGTGGGCCAATATCCAGAAGATTCCGGATGGCGGTTGGTTCCCGCTGGTTGCTGGTTTAGTCATCTTTACCATCATGACAACCTGGAAACGCGGTCGCCAGCTGCTCCGCAAGCGTTTGCGCAGTGAAGAACTGCGGCTCGATGCCTTTGTCGGTAGCCTCGCAGTGGGTGGTCCGACCCGGGTGCCCGGAACTGCTGTGTTTCTGAATGCAGATCTAACAGGGGTGCCGCATGCCATGCTGCATAACCTGATGCATAACAAGGTGTTGCACGAAAAAGTGCTGGTCACCTGTGTGCAGATTGAGGATGTGCCCTTTGTACCTGAAACGGATCGGGTCGAAGTGAAGACGCTGAAAGAAAATTTCTGGACTGTGCTGATTCGCTATGGGTTCAAAGAAGAACCGAATATTCCTGTGGCGTTAGCGATGTGCGAGGCATACGGCTTACCCATCAATATGATGGAGACCTCGTTCTTCCTGGGTCGTGAAACCCTCATTCCGAAGCTCAATTCGGAAATGGCATTCTGGCGAGAAAAGTTATTTGTCACCATGTTCCGTAATGCGGATAGCGCAACCAACTACTTCAATATTCCAACCAATAGAGTCGTGGAGCTCGGTACCCAGGTCGTTCTTTGAGTGATTTCCCGTCGATGGGCGCATTGCTTTGTTGCGATGTGCTCGCTCCTTGCCTATCTAGGTGATATGTCTTCGTTCGCTGCGCGCATCGCGCCGCGCACTGCATCCCATCCGAAAAATAACTTTAAGTATTACGTATTTTTTTGACCATCGCCGTGGTCGAGGTGTCATGCAGGAACGGGATGGACACAACCTGACCACCCCAGCCTCGTACTTCGGGCGCGCCAACGATGTTGTCGACGGACCAGTCCCCGCCTTTGACGAGAATGTCAGGTTGGCAGTCAAGGATGCGTTCGATGGGGGTATCTTCATCAAACCAGGTAACCATCGAGACACATTCCAATGATGCCAAGACAGCCATACGGTTCACCAAGGGGTTGAGTGGTCGGTCATCCCCTTTGCCCAAGCGTTTGACCGACGCGTCAGAATTGGCTGCAACAATCAACGATGCGCCGAGCGCACGAGCTTGCGCAAGATAAGTCACATGGCCGCGGTGCAGAATGTCAAAGCAGCCATTCGTAAACACCAGTGGTCGGGGTAACAGGGCAATACGACGGGCCAGATCTGATGGCTCAACCATTTTCTGTTCGAAATCCGGGGGGGGTAGAAGCGAAGTCGATGCCATGGGGAATACTCCGGTCTCATGTGAGAAATGATGAAACAGGGCAGGATTCTATCAATGCACGTTGTCTTTTAGTGAATGCGTTGTCCAACGTGGTGATTTATCTTGGTATTTTGACTTCTTAAGGCGGTGCTATCGGTATGCTGAGTGATAGAATTAAACTGTTTAGGAATTTGCAGAAAAACAGTCATCAATGTCGATAACACCTTATGTGGAAATCAGCGGCCTGGATTTCGCCTACGGCGAACGACCAGTGCTGTCGGGTGTTTCGATGCAGTTACCCAAAGGTAAATTGACGGCCATTATGGGCGGTTCCGGTTGCGGAAAAACAACCCTGTTGCGTCTGATCGGTGGTCAGATTCAGCCGACACGCGGCAGTCTTAAGGTGGGCGGGCAGGAAGTTAGCCGCCTCAATGAAGCATCGCTCTATGCCATGCGTCGCCGCATGGGCATGCTGTTCCAGTTCGGTGCCTTGTTTACCGATTTGAGCGTGTTCGATAACGTGGCCTTTCCTTTGCGCGAGCACACCAAGTTACCCGAGTCGGCTATTCGGGATCTGGTGCTCCTCAAGTTAGAAGCGGTTGGGTTGCGTGGGGCAGCCTCGCTGATGCCGGCCGAGTTATCCGGGGGTATGGCAAGGCGGGTCGCGCTGGCGCGCTCCGTGGCGCTGGATCCAGAACTGATTCTGTTTGATGAACCGTTTACGGGTCTGGATCCGATTTCGCTCTCGATCATCGCGACCTTGATCCGTCGTTTGACCGATGCGCTGGGAGCAACCTCGGTCATGGTCACGCACGATGTCCATGAGTCTCTGGCGGTTGTGGATCATGTCTACTTTATGTCCGCTGGCCGCGTCGTCGGTTCAGGGACGCCTGACGAGATCCGCGTCTCCACAGATCCGTATGTCTACCAGTTTGTGCATGCCCAACCGGATGGCCCCGTCCATTTTCATTATCCGGCACCCGTGCTGGATGATGAGTTGATCGCCGAGGTTCTGTGATGGGTGCGGTGACTCAATTTCTGTCTCGTCTGGGTGCTGGTACCATCGACCGCATCTGGCGGCTAGGTTTTGCGGCCCGTTTTTTTGGGGCGATGCTTTCGCATTCGGGGGAAACTTTCCGTCGACCACGGCTGTTGTTACGCGAGCTTTACACCAGTGGCGTACTTTCCCTGATCATTATTCTGGTTTCCGGACTCTTCGTGGGGTTAGTGCTGGGTTTGCAGGGGTACGATACATTGCAGCGTTATGGGTCATCCGAAGCGCTCGGTATCCTCGTTGCGCTGTCGTTGGTGCGCGAGCTGGGGCCCGTTGTAGCCGGCCTATTGTTCGCCTCGCGTGCGGGCTCTTCGATGACCGCTGAAGTCGGTTTGATGAAAGCGACGGAGCAACTGACGGCGATGGATATGATGGCCGTCAATCCGCTGGCCCGAATTATGGCGCCACGTTTCTGGGGCGGCGTGATTGCCATGCCGTTGTTGGCGGCTTTATTTACGGCGGCCGGCATTTTTGGTGGCTGGTTGATCGGTGTCATTTTCATCGGCGTTGATGAAGGTGCGTTCTGGGCACAGATGCAGGCAAATGTGAATTTCCGGGAAGACGTATTCAATGGCATCATTAAAAGCGCGGTTTTCGGTGTGGCAGTGTCGCTGATTGCCGTGTTTGAAGGTTTTGATGCAATACCGACGGCTGAAGGGGTGTCGCGAGCGATTACCCGGACAGTAGTGACGTCGGCGCTTGCCATTCTGGCGCTGGATTTTGTGCTGACATCGTTTATGTTCCGAGGCTTATGATGAACCGCAAGGTAATGGATCTCTGGGTGGGTATTTTTGTGGCAATCGGTTTTGCCGCAGTCCTTTTTCTGGCACTGAAGGTCAGTAATTTTTCGGCCAGTAGCTTTGCAAGCACCTATGAAATTACCGCCAAATTTGACAACATTGGTGGTTTGAAAGTGCGCGGTCCCGTTAAAAGCGCGGGCGTTGTAGTGGGGCGCGTTGCCGATATCCGGTTTGACCCACAGACCTATGAGGCGAATGTGCTACTGCGCATTGATAGCCAGTATGCTTTTCCCAAAGATACGTTCGCCTCGATTCTGACCTCCGGGCTACTGGGTGAGCAGTACATTGGTCTGGATGCCGGCGGTGATGAGCGGATGATTCCTCCGGGGGGCAAGATCGCCAAAACGCAATCGGCGATTGTTCTTGAAAAACTGATCAGCCAGTTCCTGTTTAACAAGGCTTCGGAAGGTAAGAAGAATGCAGGTAATGAATAAGATGTCACTGCGAGGTTGGTGTGCGGCGCTGGTATGCGTAGCCGGCCTAGCTGGCTGTGCTACCACGGAAACCGCTAACCCGCGTGATCCCTGGGAGGGCTATAACCGCGGTATGTTCCAGGTCAATGAAGCCTTGGATAAGGTCATCATCAAACCTGTTGCCGTGACCTACGATTTCATTTTGCCCGAACCGATCCGTATTCTGGTGACCAATTTCTTCTCGAATATTGGTGACGTGATGATCGGCGTTAATGACCTCTTGCAGGGGCGCGGGGAGCAGGCGTTTAATGACCTCGGTCGTGTCGTGATCAATACCACGCTGGGTTTTGGTGGCCTGTTTGACGTGGCAGGTAATGCCGGTTGGTATAAAAATGACAATGATTTCGGTGTGACGTTTGGCCGCTGGGGTGTGCCGCCAGGGCCCTATTTTGTACTGCCGATACTGGGCCCCAGTGATATACGCGACACCTTTGGCTGGGCGGCGGATATTGCTGCCAGCCCGATTGATCTGATTTTCAGGGATCCTACGGCCTACTACACGGCCTGGGGCGTGCGCTTCCTGAATACGCGTGCCAATCTGCTACCGGCCGAGAAGATTATCGAAGAAGCGGCCACAGATAAGTACAGCTATCTGCGTGATGCTTTTATGCAGAACCGTCTGAATCTGATTTACGATGGTGCACCACCGCCAGGGTTGGATGTTGCGGATGAGCCCACCGCAAACCCGGCTGTGGCCACTACACCAGACAAGGTTGCGGATCAAGCTGCTGACGGCACGACGGCGCAGCAGTAGAATAAGCAGATGTATCTTAAGGAAGCCTGTCTCATGCTGTTTGCCCGTGTGTCCCGTTTTTTTGCGCTGATTGCTTTGTTGGCATCAACCGCTGCCTTCGCAAATACTCTTCCGCCTGATCAGCTGGTGAAGCAGATCACGCAAGAGACCTATGTGTTTGTCAATCAGGATGCGACCTTGCAGAAAGGTGATACATCCAAACTGATCGAATGGGCGGAAAAATCGGTCGTCAACAGTTTTGACTTCAATCGCATGACAAGCCTGGCCGTAGGTAAAGATTGGCGCAATGCGACACCCGAGCAAAAAAAGGTTCTGGTTCAGGAGTTCCGCAAACTGCTCATCCGTACTTTTGCCAATGCCTTCATTGGCATCAAGAAAGAGCAGACCATTGAATACAAACCGTTTAAGATGAACCCCGATGATCGGGATGTGGTTGTTAAGGCATTGATTATCAAGCCGGGAACCAAGCCTGTCGATGTGAATTTCAGTCTGGAAAAAGAATCCGAAGGCTGGAAGGTGTACGACGTCGTCCTGGCTGGTATTTCGCTGATCACCAATTATCGAGAAAGCTTTGCCCAGGAGATTCGCACGAATGGCATGGATGGGCTGATCAAGATGTTGGCTGACAAGAACAAGCAGCTTGATCAGAAGGCCAAGGCCTCCTGAATATTGCAATGACGGCGATTCAAGTCCTTGAGGGTGGGCGTCGGCTCGATATCCGTGGGGATATGACCATGGCTGAAGTCCCGGGTCTGCTCGAGGCCATCGCACCATTGAAAGGCGTTACCCATGTGGATTTGAGCGCCATCGGGCGTGTTGATTCCTCGGCGCTCACTGTGTTGCTGGCCTGCAGCCGCGCGGCACAAGGGGCAACGGTGACGGTGCACCATGCGCCCGCCACGTTGAGAGCACTGAACGATCTCTACGGTCTACAAACCCTGTTCTGGGTTGTCTGAGCGGGTGGCAGTCTCCGCAGTTTCCGTCCGGCAGGTCTCAAAAATATTTGCACGGGCCAGCCAACGCGTTCCGGCATTACAGAATGTGTCGCTGGATATTGCGCCCGGCGAGTTTTTCGGTTTGCTGGGGCCGAATGGTGCGGGTAAAACGACGCTAATTTCCTGCATGGCAGGTCTGTGTCGCCAAGATCAAGGTCAAATTCACATTTTGGGTCACGATACCCGTACTGCCTATCGCGATGCGCGACGCGCCCTGGGTGTCGTGCCACAGGAACTGGTTTTTGACCCTTTCTTTTCTGTCCGCGAAATCCTGCAATTACAGTCGGGTTATTTCGGGATTCGTAAGAATGATGACTGGATCGACGAGTTGCTTGCAGCACTTGATCTCACAGATAAAGCTGCAAGTTCTATGCGCAGTTTGTCGGGTGGCATGAAGCGTCGGGTTCTGGTAGCCCAGGCGCTGGTCCATCGCCCCCCGGTCATTATTCTGGACGAACCAACCGCGGGGGTTGATGTCGCGTTGCGTCAGGGGCTCTGGCAATTTATCCGGCGCTTGAACCGGGACGGCCATACGATTATCCTGACGACCCATTATCTGGAAGAAGCAGAGGCTCTTTGCGGACGGGTTGCGCTGATGCGATCTGGCCAAATTTGTGCCCTGGAGAGAACCGAAACGCTCATTCGTCAGTTTGCCAAACATCGTTTGACCGTACGATTGGCTGACGGTGGGCATCCGTTACCGGCCGTGCTGATGGCGCAGGCTAAGCCTCTTCCGGAAGCGCCTCGCACCTGGCTCTGGACGTTGGATCAGCTCTCGGAGATAGAATCGGTGCTGGCATCGCTCCGTGAATCTGGTTGCAAACTGGAAGATATGAGTATTACGCCACCCGATCTGGAAACCGCATTTTTGTCCTTTATGAATGACGGGGCAGGCAAGGGGGAACGGCGTGATTGAATTCATGACGTTACTGCACAAAGAGTTGTTACGATTCTGGAAAGTCGGGTTTCAGACGGTGTGCGCCCCTGTGTTAACCGCGCTGCTCTACCTCATGATCTTTTCACAGGTCCTTGATAACCACGTGCAGATCCATGGCGTACGCTATACCGCCTTCCTGATTCCGGGATTGGTGATGATGTCGGTATTGCAAAATGCCTTTGCGAATAGTTCCTCATCGCTGATTCAGTCCAAAATCACCGGAAACCTCGTGTTTGTGTTGCTGACGCCGATTTCCAACTTGCAGTTTTTCGGTGCCTATCTGTTGGCTGCTACCGTCCGTGGTGCGGTGGTGGGTGGCGGTGTATTGCTGGCGACCTGCTGGGTGGGTGGTCTGACCCTTGCGGAACCCGCATGGGTGCTGCTCTTTACCCTATTAGGTGGGGCCCTCATGGGGGCGCTAGGGCTGATTGCAGGCATGTGGGCAGAAAAGTTCGATCAGCTCGCAGCCTTTCAGAATTTTCTGATTATGCCGCTCACGATGCTGTCGGGCGTCTTCTACTCGGTACAATCTCTCCCTGTGTTCTGGCAGGCGCTGTCCCGGTTAAATCCGGTGTTCTATCTGATTGACGGATTTCGCTACGGCTTCTTTGCGGTGTCTGATGCCTCACCCTGGCTTTGCTTCGGTGTGGCGCTTGCTTTTACTGTGTCGATTGGTTTACTGAGTTATGTTTTGCTGGTTCGTGGTTATAAGCTGCGGACTTAATCAGGTCACAAGGTTGGATTATGGTTCGTCTGGAAGATATTGAAGCAACGCTGCGGGCAAAACTGCCTGTGGTCCATTTAGCGCTTGACGGCGATGGTCGTCATTTCGAGCTGTTGATTGTCAGCGATGCCTTTGTGGGGCTGCCCCGTGTGCGTCGTCATCAGGCAGTCTATGGGGCGCTGGGTGATGCGATGCGCGATGAACTGGTGCATGCCCTGACCATGCAGACCCTGACGGCCGAGGAGTGGAAGAATCGTGGATAAGTTGTTGATTCAGGGCGGTAACCGCCTACACGGTGATGTGCGCATTTCGGGCGCCAAGAATGCGGCATTGCCGATTCTCTGCGCCAGTCTCCTGACGCGTGAACCGTTGGCGCTGACCAATTTGCCGCACCTTCATGATGTTGCCACCATGATTCGTTTGCTGACGAACATGGGGGTTGGTTCGACCTTGGACGGTGCCGAAGCGGGTGTGACCTTGGATGCCAATGGTCTAACGGATCCGACCGCACCCTATGAACTCGTGAAAACCATGCGTGCCTCGATTCTTGTGCTCGGCCCGCTTGTGGCGCGGTGGGGGGAAGCTAAAGTCTCTCTACCCGGAGGCTGCGCCATCGGTGCACGCCCGGTGGATCAGCACATCAAAGGCCTGCAGGCCATGGGCGCAGAAGTCCATGTGGAGGCAGGTTATATCCATGCCAAGGCGCCTGCGGGTGGTCTGAAAGGTGCCCGGATCTGTACGGATATGGTGACTGTGACGGGCACAGAAAATCTGATGATGGCCGCCACTCTGGCGAATGGCGAAACGGTCATTGAAAACGCAGCCTGTGAGCCGGAAGTGGTGGATCTGGCTAATTGCCTGATCGCCATGGGGGCCAAAATTGAAGGTGCAGGTACCGATGTAATTCGTATTCAGGGCGTACCTGCCTTGCATGGTGCCGAGCATGCCGTTATGCCTGACCGGATTGAGACGGGCACCTTCCTTTGTGCCGCGGCGATTACCGGTGGGGATGTTGTGTTGCAGGGAACTTCCGGTGCCTATCTGGAAGCAGTAACGGCGAAGCTGGTCGAAGCCGGTTGTGTCATCGGTGGTGATGCGAATCACATGAGCATCAAAGCCCCGATGCGACTCAAATCAGTATCCTTCCGTACGGCACCTTATCCAGCTTTTCCAACGGATATGCAGGCACAGCTTATGGCGGTCAACTGTCTGGCCGAAGGCACGGCGATTATCAAGGAAACAATTTTCGAGAACCGCTTCATGCATGCAGTTGAGCTCATGCGCCTCGGGGCGGATATCCATATCGACGGCAATTCGGCGGCTGTCACAGGGGTTGAGAAACTGGAAGGGGCAACCGTGATGGCCACGGATCTGCGCGCCTCGGCCGCGCTGGTGATTGCGGGACTGGCCGCCCAGGGAGAAACCCTGATCGAGCGGATTTATCACCTGGATCGTGGCTACGAACGTATTGAAGAAAAGCTGGCACGCCTCGGGGCATCGGTGCGCCGCGTCCGTTAAAATAGCGCCTATTACCTGATATTGCCTTGAACTGATTGGATTACGCTGTGACTTGCATGAATACCGGCATCACGATCGCTCTCTCCAAAGGGCGCATTCTGGAAGAAACACTGCCGCTGCTGGAAGCAGCCGGCATTCTGCCGACTGAAGATCCGGAGTCGTCGCGCAAACTGATTTTGCCTACGCAGGATCCTGATGTCCGGATTGTGATCGTACGGGCAACCGATGTGCCGACCTATGTGCAGTATGGCGCGGCCGATCTTGGCGTTGCCGGTAAGGATGTTTTGATTGAACATGGTGGCCAGGGTTTATATCAGCCGCTGGATCTGCAGATTGCCCGTTGCAAGATGATGGTGGCTGTGCCGGAAGGCTTTGATTATGCCGCGGCCGTGAAACCGGGTAGCCGCCTACGAGTGGCGACCAAGTACGTGAATATTGCCCGGGATCACTTCGCGACCAAGGGTGTTCATATTGACCTGATTAAGCTCTATGGCTCCATGGAGCTGGCACCGCTGGTCGGTTTGTCAGATGCAATCGTTGATCTCGTGTCATCCGGCAATACCTTACGTGCGAACAATTTGCAGGCTGTTGAGGAAGTCATGCCCATCTCCTCGCGACTGGTTGTCAACCCCGCCGCGTTGAAGCTCAAGCACGAGCGTTTGCAACGCATGTTGGCTGACTTTGAAGGCGTGGTTAACCGCCAGGCAGCTTGAGGTTGAGGAAAGAATCATGATCCGTCGTCTGAGCACGCAATCGCCCGATTTTGATGCCGAGTTGAGAGATCTACTGGCGCTCGAAGCCGAACAGGATGCCAGCATTGAAAAAACGGTGCTGGAGATCCTAGCGGAAATCCGCCGTCGAGGTGATGTGGCCCTGCTGGAGTTCACACGAAAATTTGATCGTCTGGCTGTTCACGAGGCATCGCATTTAGAACTGCCGGCCCGGGAACTGCAGGCTGCTCTGACGTCACTTGCGCCAGAACAGCGTACTGCTCTGGAAACCGCCGCGAGTCGTATCCGTGCGTTCCATGAACGACAGCGGGTAGAAGGTTGGACTTATACCGAAGCCGATGGCACGGTGCTCGGTCAGCGCGTTACTCCGCTCGATCGTGTTGGTCTGTACGTGCCCGGTGGCAAGGCGGCTTATCCCTCGTCGGTGTTGATGAACGCCATTCCGGCCAAAGTGGCGGGCGTGCAGGAGCTGATTATGGTTGTGCCGACGCCCGGAGGGGAGCGCAATCCCTTGGTGCTGGCCGCAGCAGCGATTGCGGGCGTAGATCGCGTTTTTACGATTGGTGGTGCGCAGGCCGTTGCTGCACTGGCCTATGGCACTGAAAGCGTACCGCAGGTCGATAAGATTGTTGGCCCGGGTAATGCCTATGTAGCCAATGCCAAGCGTCATGTGTTCGGTACCGTGGGTATCGACATGATTGCCGGTCCTTCCGAGATTCTGATCATTGCCGACGGTAGTACGCCACCGGACTGGGTGGCGATGGATCTATTTTCGCAGGCTGAACATGATGAGCTCGCTCAATCCATTCTCATTTGTCCGGATGCTGCTTATCTGGATGCTGTGACCGAAAGCATCGAACGATTGCTGCCACAAATGCCACGTGCGCAAGTCATTCGGACGTCACTCAAGGATCGCGGTGCGCTGATTCTGGTCAAGGATCTGGCCGAAGCCTGTGCGATCAGTAACCGGATTGCGCCCGAGCACCTGGAGTTATCAGTGCAAGATCCGCAAGCGCTGGTGCCGCAGATTCGTCACGCGGGTGCCATCTTCATGGGCGCGTATAGTTCGGAATCTTTGGGTGACTATTGTGCGGGTCCGAATCACGTTTTGCCGACTTCGGGCAGTGCCCGCTTCTCGTCGCCATTGGGTGTTTATGACTTCCAGAAGCGCAGCAGTCTGATTCATGTGTCGCAGGCCGGTGCCCAGACGCTGGGCCGTATTGCATCCAGCCTGGCTGAAGGCGAAGGTCTGACCGCGCATGCCCGTTCCGCCGATTTCCGACTCGGCCACTAAGCCCATCGTTAAGCCCATACCGACGCCCGCCGAACTATTTCGCGGGTTTAGTCGGGTCGGACTCTCGGGATTCGGTGGGGTATTGCCTTGGGCGCGCCGACTGCTCGTTGATACCGAGCGCTGGCTGACGGCCGAAGAGTTCAATGTGCTGCTCGGGCTCTGCCAGTTTTTACCCGGGCCCAATGTCGTCAATCTGGCTGTAGCGGTTGGTGTCCGCTTCTGTGGCTGGCGGGGTGCTGTAGCCGGTGCAATGGGGTTGATGCTGGGGCCGTTTATCGTGGCCCTGGTGCTTGGGCTGCTCTACGAGCGGTTTGGAGAGTTGCCAGCCGTGCAATCCATGTTGCATGGGATTACGCTGGTCGGCGCCGGTCTTATTATTGCGACCGGCATTCGCATGGGATTGAATGTCAAAAACCGTCAGGTCTATCTGCCATTTGCGGCGCTTGCTTTTGCCGGAATCGCCTGGTGGCATTGGCCGTTACCAGTTGTCATGCTGGGGGGCGCTGCGTTGACAGTTGCCTTGAGTTGGTATCGCTTGAGTCAGGGAGCCAAGGCGTGACATTGTTGGTGGAACTGTTTATCAGCTTCTTTCTGGTGGCTTTTGTGTCCTTTGGAGGTGCGTCGGCAGTTATTCCGGAGCTCTATCGTATTGCGGTCACCGAGCATGGCTGGATGGACGCCCGTACCTTTACCGAGTTGTTCGCCATTGCTCAAGCGGCCCCTGGTCCTAACGTCCTGATCGTGACCTTGATCGGCCAGCATGTCGATGGCTGGCAAGGCGCACTGTGGGCCACCTTGGGCATGTGTTTGCCGATGAGCCTGCTGGTCGGTCTGTTGTTCAAACATTGGGACAAGCTGCAGCACTGGCGAGGTCGGGCGGCTATTCAGCTCGGCGTCGCTCCGCTGGCGGTTGGGCTGGTGCTGGCTTCCGGTACGCTGATTGCCCGTTCTGCGGCACCGGGTTGGATCGGGCTGTGCCTCGTGGTGCTGACCATCGCAGTGAACCTCAAGACCAAGCTGCACCCCCTCTGGATAATTTTGCTCGGGGGGGTGCTGGGCATTTTAGGGTTGGTGTGAGGGTTACGCCAGAATTTCCTTGAGTGCCTGAATCAGGGCCTCACACTCTTCGCGCGTGCCGATCGTAATTCGTAAATGCTGGTCGATGCGGGGAAGCCGGAAGTGACGAACAATAATGGCGCGCTCGCGAAGGGCCTGGGCCAGCGCTTCGGCGTTTTCTTCCGGATGACGCGCAAAAACAAAGTTGGCGGCTGAAGGCACCACGTTAAAACCCAGCGCGGATAGCTGCTCGGTCACCCAGGTGCGGCTGGCAATGATTCGTTGGCGGTCATGTTCGAAACCGGCGCGGTCTTCCATGGCGGCGATGGCACCTGCGCTGGCAAGGCGGTCGACCGGATAGGAGTTGAAGCTGTTCTTGACGCGCTCCAGGCCCGCAAGAAGTTCGGGCTGGCCAATGGCAAACCCAACGCGGAGGCCTGCCAGGGCACGGGATTTCGAGAAGGTCTGTACAACCAGTAGATTCGGATAATCCTTCACCAGGGGCACAGCTGTTTCGGCGCCGAAATCGACATAGGCTTCATCAACCACGATGACCCGTTCTGGTAGACGTTGACAGAGTGTCGAGATAGATTCAAGGCTGACGGTGCGGCCTGTCGGGGCATTCGGATTCGGGAAAATCACAGCACCTGCATCGGCGGGTACCTTGCTCAGATCGAGTGAGAAATCATCTTCCAGCGCAAGATGTTCAGCCCGAATACCGTTCAACTGACAATACACCGGGTAAAAGCTGTAGGTAATATCCGGGTAAACCAGTGGCCCTTCATGGTTCAGTAGGGCCTGGAAAGCAAAAGCAAGGATTTCATCCGAGCCGTTGCCGGCAAACACGTGATCCCGGCCAATACCGTAATAATCAGCAATCGCTTGGCGCAGCGCTGCCGAGTCCGGATCCGGGTAAAGTCGTAGCGCACCGTTAACGGCCTGGCTAATCGCTTGTAATACTTTCTCCGAGGGCGGGTAGGGGCACTCGTTGGTATTGAGTTTGATCAGGTTCGCGAGCTTAGGTTGCTCACCGGGGGTGTAGGGGGTCAGGCCGTGAACGACCTTGCTCCAGAATCGGCTCATGGATCTGCAACTTCCTAAATACAAAGGCCCACCGATGGTATCATGGCGAATAAACTCACTTGAACTGCAAAATCATGCGGCAAGCCACGATTCAGCGCGACACACTCGAAACCCAGATTACTGTCCAGATCAACCTGGATGGCACGGGTAAGGCAGACCTCAATACTGGCGTTCCCTTTCTGGACCACATGTTGGACCAGATTGCCCGCCATGGCCTAGTTGACCTTAACGTCAAAGCCACCGGTGATCTGCACATTGATGCCCATCACACGGTTGAAGATATCGGGATCACCCTTGGGCAGGCTTTTGCCGAAGCGGTGGGGGATAAAAAGGGAATCGCCCGCTACGGCCACGCATATGTGCCGCTGGATGAAGCCCTGTCGCGCGTGGTTATTGACCTGTCGGGTCGCCCCGGTCTGGTCATGGACGTACCGTTCAAGCGTGCCTGGATCGGCCAGTTTGATGTGGATCTGTTCTCCGAGTTTTTTCATGGTTTTGTGAATCATGCCAAGGTGACGCTGCATATCGATAATCTGCGTGGCGAGAATGCGCACCATCAGGCTGAAACCGTATTCAAGGCGTTTGGTCGCGCCCTGCGCATGGCGATTGCACCAGACACCCGTCAGGGCAATGTGATTCCTTCAACCAAGGGCTCACTCTGATTCCATGAGCAATCGTATTGCCGTTGTTGACTATGGGATGGGTAACCTGCGCTCAGTCGAGCAGGCCTTGCGCCATGTGGCTGCTGAACTCCCGGATGTGACCGAAGTTGTACTCGCATCTACGCCAGACTTGATTGAATCGGCTGATCGGGTGGTGTTTCCGGGTCAGGGTGCCATGCGTGATTGCATGGCGGAACTGGACGCCCGCAACTTGCGCGGCGCTGTTAAGGCAGCCGCAGCCAGCAAGCCGTTTCTCGGTATTTGCATCGGCTTGCAAATGCTGTTTGAGCATAGCGAAGAGGGCGATGCGGCAGGTCTCGGTATTTTGCCGGGTCGGGTGCAACGTTTTGCCACCGATATGGTTGGCGCAGATGGCCAGCGCCTGAAGGTGCCACATATGGGCTGGAACCAGGTAGCACAGAAGCCGCACCCGCTGTGGTCTGGTATCGTTAACCAGGCGTTTTTCTATTTTGTGCACAGCTACCATGTGGTGCCGGATGATGCCGGTATCGTCGTCGGCCAAACCGATTATGGTCACCCCTTCACGACGGCGGTGGCCCGAGACAATGTTTTTGCCATTCAGTGCCACCCTGAAAAGAGTGCGCGAGATGGTTTGCAGCTGTTACGTAATTTTGTAGGCTGGAATCCAGTGGTTGCCTGAGCAACCGGGATTTCTTGAGATAACTGATCTGATTCTTTAAATATCATGCTGATCATTCCCGCAATTGACCTCAAAGACGGCCAGTGTGTCCGACTCAAACAAGGCCTGATGGAAGATGCGACTGTCTTCAATAACAGTCCGGCCGCCCAGGCCAAAGTCTGGCTGGATCAAGGTGCGCGGCGTTTGCACCTGGTGGATCTGAACGGCGCTTTTGCCGGCAAGCCGGTCAATGATGGCGCAGTACGCAGCATCCTTGAAGTGGTTGATGGTCAAATTCCGGTGCAACTGGGTGGTGGTATCCGCGACCTGGACACTATTGAGCGCTATCTGGACCTCGGTATCAGCTACGTTATTATCGGTACCGCCGCGGTGAAAACGCCGGGCTTCCTGCAGGATGCCTGCACGGCCTTTCCGGGGCACATTATCGTGGGTCTGGATGCCAAGGATGGCAAAGTGGCCGTGGATGGCTGGTCAAAGATTACCGGTCACGATGTGATCGACCTGGCACAGAAATTCGAGAATTATGGCGTCGAGGCCGTCATCTACACGGATATCGGACGTGACGGTATGCTGACGGGCATTAATGTCGAAGCGACACAAAAGCTGGCGCAGGCTCTGAAGATACCGGTCATCGCTTCGGGCGGTTTGACGAATATGGGGGACATTACTTCGCTCTGTGCCGTGGAAGAAGATGGTGTGACCGGCGTGATCGCTGGCCGTGCCATCTACGACGGCTCACTGGATCTGGGCGAGGCCCAGACAGAAGCCGATCGTTTTGCCAAAGCCGCCGGCCTCGGCGCTGAACGCTGATAGCGATGCTGGCTAAACGGATCATTCCCTGTCTTGATGTGACTGCGGGTCGCGTCGTTAAGGGCACCAATTTTGTCGGCCTGCGAGATGCCGGTGACCCGGTAGAAATCGCGCGCCGTTACGATGCCCAGGGAGCCGACGAACTCACTTTTCTGGATATCACCGCCAGCTCTGACCAGCGCGATATCATTCTGGAAGTGGTGGAGGCGTGTGCTGCACAAGTCTTTATTCCGCTGACGGTCGGCGGCGGTGTGCGTCAGGTGGCGGATGTGCGCCGCTTGCTGCATGCAGGTGCCGATAAGGTTTCTATCAATACGGCCGCCGTTGACCGGCCGGAGCTGGTCCGTGAAGCCTCCGACAAAGTCGGTTCGCAGTGTATTGTCGTGGCGATTGATGCCAAGCAGGTTGCACCCGGTCGCTGGGAGGTGTTTACTCATGGTGGCCGTAAGGCAACCGGGCTGGATGTGGTGGCCTGGGCCTGCAAAATGGCCGAATACGGTGCCGGCGAAATTCTGTTGACCAGTATGGATCGAGACGGGACCTGTGAAGGTTTTGATCTGGCGCTGACCCGTGCGGTATCGGATGCCGTGCCGGTGCCTGTGATTGCCAGCGGTGGGGTGGGTAACTTGGCCCATCTGGCGGATGGGGTGAGCGAAGGCCATGCCTCGGCGGTGCTTGCGGCCTCGATTTTCCACTTTGGTCAGCATACCGTGCAGGAAGCCAAAGCTTATATGAAGGAGCGGGGCATTCCTGTCCGGCTGTAAACCGATGAGCAAAGACCTGAATCCGGATCTCAACTGGCTTGATGCCCTGAACTTCAATGACGATGGCCTAATAGCAGCCATTGCGCAGGATATTGATTCAGGCGTGGTGCTTATGCAGGCCTGGATGAATCGGGAATCGCTGCAGTTAACGCTTGAAACGGGCAAGGCGGTTTACTGGTCCCGTTCACGTCAGAAGCTATGGCGTAAAGGCGAAGAATCTGGTCACGAGCAATTGGTTCGTGCTTTGCGAACCGACTGTGATGGTGACGCGGTATTATTACTCGTTGAGCAGCAGGGCGGCATTGCCTGTCACACGGGGCGTCAATCCTGCTTCTTTTATTCACTGATCGGCGAGCAATGGCATGCCGTCGAACCAGTGTTGCGTGATCCGAAGGAGATGTATCAATGAAAGCCGGCACCCTTGAAGTTCTGAACCGCCTGAGCGAAACCCTGCTTGCGCGTCGCAATGCTGATCCATCGACTTCCTACACTGCATCCTTGTTTGCAAAAGGCCCGGATGCGATCCTCAAGAAAATCGGTGAGGAATCGGCCGAGTTGATCATGGCGGCCAAGGACGGCAAACGCCTGCATATCGTCAATGAAGCCACCGACGTGGTATACCACGTGCTGGTTCTGATGGCCTTTTTCGACATGTCAGCCGAAGATATCCTGCAGGAAATGCATCGCCGTGAAGGCATTTCCGGTATCGATGAAAAGCGGTCACGTCAGGCCTAATCCTTCACCGGAGTTCATTCATGAGCGAGAACTGCATTTTCTGTAAAATCGTTGCCGGTGAGATTCCATCGAAAAAAGTCTATGAAGACGAGCTCGTTTTCGCCTTTCACGACATTCACCCGCAGCGGCCGGTGCATATTCTGGTGATTCCCAAGCGCCACCTGGCCTCATTGCAAGATGCGACCCCCGCGGATGAACCCGCACTGGGGCGTTTGCTGGCAGTCGCCAATCAATTAGCGACCGAAGCTGGTAGTTCGGGTGGTTTCCGTGTCATCATCAACAACGGTGAGATCGGTTGCCAGGAAGTGCCACATTTGCACGCCCATATCGTCGGCGGCGACCAGCCGGTTGGCCCGATGCTCAAGCGTCTTGATTAACCATCATTATTAGAACTATTTCGGAGATAGAACATGGGTTCCTTTAGCATTTGGCACTGGCTCATCGTGCTGGTCATCATTCTGCTGATTTTCGGTACCAAAAAATTGCGTAATGTCGGTCAGGATCTTGGTGGTGCCGTTAAGGGCTTCAAGGATGGCCTCAAGGAAGGTGAAGCGGATGTCGTCAAGCCTGCCGTCGGGCAAACTGAAGCTACGTCGGCCGCTCAACCGACGGCCGGTCGCACCATCGAAGGCGAACAGACCAAAGGTTAATGACCTCCGAGCAGACCCGCGCCTCTGGAAACAGCTGGCGCGGGTTTGTTTATGAGGTGTACCCTGACTGAATCATGTTCGATATTGGATTTTCCGAAATTCTTCTTGTCGCGGTGGTGGCGCTGGTCGTCATTGGTCCGGAGCGGCTGCCCGGCGTAGCTCGTAATGTCGGCCGCTATGCTGGTCGTCTGCAGCGCTACGTGCACGACATCAAGCGGGATTTCAATCGTGAAGTCGAATTCGAAGAAATCAAGCGCCTTCAGCACGAGATGGAAACCACGGTTCAATCGATGCAGGAGTCGATGCGTGCCGTTGAAACCACATTGCAGCAGGAAACCTTGAAGCATCAGACGGATATTTCGGAGGCGATGTCACTGGATGAGCAGCCCGTCCGGCAAAAGAAGTCGAAAGTAGCTACCACGCTGGCTGAAAGCGCACCTCAAGCACACACAGACCCGAAACCCAAAGAAGACCAATTGTCGTTGTTCTGATCCCAATGCCGTTACCCCGTTTCCCTCTGCCTAAATTCTTATCCAAGCGTTCTCCGGAACTGACTGGGCCGCCACCAGAAGCGGAAGCTCAGGCGGCAGAAGGGTTGCAAGGCACGCTGATCGAGCATCTGGTGGAGCTCCGTACCCGTCTCATTCGGGCAGCATTGGCGGTGTTGGTGGTGTTTGTCGCACTGTTTCCCTGGTCACGCGAGTGGTATGCAATGCTGGCTGAACCGATGATCGCTGCGCTACCTCAGGGTGGCCAGATGATTGCGACCGATGTGGTGGGTGTATTTCTCGTCCCCGTCAAAGTCACCTTGATGCTGGCGTTTCTAGTGGCCTTGCCGGTGGTGCTCTGGCAGGTCTGGGCGTTCATTGCGCCGGGTCTCTATCAGCACGAGCGTTCGTTGGCCATTCCGCTAATGCTGGCTTCGTTGGGGTTGTTTGCGGCAGGGATGGCCTTCGCCTATTTCGTTGTCTTCCCGTCGGTCTTTGGCTTCATGGTCGCCGTTGCTCCCGAAGGCGTTGCCTGGATGACCGATATTGATAAATACCTGTCGTTTGTTCTTACCACCTTTCTGGCTTTCGGCATTACTTTTGAAGTGCCAGTCGTGGTCATCGTACTGGTGAGAATGGGTATTGTGTCGCTGGAGAAACTGCGCGCCTGGCGCCCCTATGTGATTGTCGGCGCCTTTATTATCGGTGCCATCTTTACGCCCCCGGACATTATGTCGCAGGTCTTGCTGGCGGTACCGCTCTGGTTGCTTTACGAGTTGGGCATCCTATTGGCGCAGTTTGTTAAACCTGTCGCTAAAACCAATATTGAATCAGCGTCTGATCAGACGGCCTGATCCGGATGCCGGGTTTCAACCGGTTCGCCCCCACGGAATAAAATCAGTGTGCCCGGATCAATACGGGTCCAATGCTCATTATCCGTCAGCGGGGTCGTGGCAATCACCGTGACGCAGTCTGTTGCCGAGGTCACTTCGTTGAAATCAATCGTCACGTCCTCATCCTTGAGGTGCGCTTGATTAAAGGGCGCGCGACGCACAATGTAATGCAGGTCGGTCGAGCAGTGAGCAATCAGCCAACGACCGTTTGAGAGCAGAAAATTGGCGGGCCCGTGTGCGCGTAATACCGCGGCGACCTCGGCCATGGTATCCATGAGATGCTCGTAGCTCGGTGCGGTAGCGCCAAAGCGTTGGGCCAGTGTGTCGAGCAGAAAGCAGAAGGCACGTTCACTGTCCGTATTGCCGACGGGTAGGTAACGGCCAGAGAGTTCCGGGTTGAAGTCGATCAGGTTCCCGTTGTGGGCAAAGACCCAATAGCGACCCCACAGCTCGCGCTGGAACGGGTGGGTGTTCTGCAGGCAGATATCACCCTGGGTGGCCTTGCGGATATGTGCTACCACGTTCATCGACTGAATCGGGTAGTCCTTGACCAGCGAGGCTAGTGGAGAATCAATAGAGGGAGAAGGATCCAGAAATACCCGGCAGCCGCGGCCATCTTCGCCTTCAAAAAACCCGATGCCCCAACCATCCTTGTGCACATCAGTACCACCGCCCCGGCGCGAGAAACCGCTAAAGGAAAAGCAGATATCGGTTGGTACGTTGCAACTCATGCCGAGTAGCTGGCACATGCATTACACTCCACACAAAAGACTTTAAGGACAGCTATGGCTAGCAGCACCACTCGTGAGGCGTTGACCCGGTTTCTGGATGAACAGCTTAACCCCGATGCATTCAGGGATTATTGCCCAAACGGTTTGCAAGTGGAAGGCCGTAACGACATTCGTCGTCTAGTTTGCGGGGTGACGGCGAATCAAGCTTTGCTCGATCTGGCTGTGGAACAGCAGGCGGATGCCATTCTGGTACACCACGGCTGGTTCTGGCGGGGTGAGAGCGGGGTGGTCACCGGGATCAAACGGCAGCGTTTGAAAACACTGCTAGCCAACGACATCACTCTGTATGCCTATCATCTGCCGCTGGATGCCCACCCCGTATTGGGAAACAACGCCGGATTGGCTAAAGCCGCAGGCTGGCGGCAAACCGGTGTGTTTGGTGAGCAGGGCTTGGGCTGCATCGGTGATGCGCCGCCAGGTACAACCGTCGAATCGCTGGCAGAAGGGTTAACAAGCGTTCTGGGGCGCGCGCCCTTTGTGCTAGCAGGTGCCGGCGTACAACCGATCCGGCGTATTGCTTGGTGTACCGGCGCGGCTCAGGGCTATTTTGAAGCTGCCATTGCCGAAGGCGTCGATGCCTTCGTGACCGGTGAGGTATCCGAGCCCATGGTGCATCTGGCAAGAGAAACCGGGGTGGTCTACGTGGCCGCAGGGCACCATGCTACCGAACGTTTCGGGGTGCAGGCGCTGGGGGACGCGGTTGCCGCCCGTTTTGGTATTGAGGTCCGTTACCAGGATGTGGACAGCCCGGTCTGAAAGCCCGTCGCTACTACATTTTCAATCTTTTGATTGTGTCCATAATTATGAATTTTAGGGCGTGCGCTTTGCTGCCTGCGTGCTAGAATTGTTGAATCCGAAACGGTCATGACGCTTGGTCCGGATAGATTAAACGTCCGTGTCATGTTTCGGCAAATAAGGTTTTATACGTTCTTAATCGGGCGGGTGGGGGAGTTATCCGTCTGATCTTCGTAACCATAATAGGCAAGGAAAGCGCATGAAGATTCACGAGTACCAAGGCAAGGAAATCTTGCGTCAATTTGGTGTGCCGGTCCCGCGTGGCATTCCGGCGTTCACGGTGGAAGAGGCGGTTGCAGCTGCCGAGAAACTGGGCGGACCCGTGTGGGTCGTCAAGGCTCAGATCCACGCCGGTGGTCGCGGTAAGGGCGGTGGCGTTAAAGTCGCCAAGTCGATCGAGCAAGTCAAAGAACTGGCCGAACAGATTCTGGGCATGCAGCTCAAGACGCACCAGACTGGCCCTGAAGGCCAGAAGGTTCGTCGCCTCTATATCGAAGACGGCGCTGACATCAAGAAAGAATACTATGTTTCCATCGTGACCGATCGCGCCAGCCAGAAGGTGGCCGTGATCGCTTCGAGCGAAGGCGGCATGGATATTGAAGAAGTTGCGCACAGCACTCCTGAAAAGATCGTTACCGAGCTGGTTGATCCGCTGACCGGTCTGGGCCAGGCTCAGGCGCTTAAGATCGCCAATGCCGTAGGTCTGGAGGGTGCTTCTGCCGATCAGGCAGCCGACGTCCTGCAAAAGCTCTACAAGTGCTACATGGACACCGATGCATCGCTGGTGGAAATCAACCCGCTGAACTGTGATAGCAAAGGCAACATCATTGCGCTGGACTCCAAGTTCAACTTTGACTCGAACGCCCTGTATCGCCACCCGGAAATCGTGGAACTGCGCGATCTGGACGAAGAAGATGCCGACGAAGTCGAAGCATCGAAGTTCGATCTGGCCTACATCTCGCTCGACGGCAACATCGGCTGTCTGGTGAACGGTGCCGGTCTGGCCATGGCCACGATGGACACCATCAAGCTGTTCGGCGCCGAGCCGGCCAACTTCCTCGACGTCGGTGGCGGCGCCACGACCGAGAAGGTCACCGAAGCCTTCAAGATCATGCTCAAGAACCCGAAGGTCAAGGGCATTCTGGTTAACATCTTCGGCGGCATCATGCGTTGCGACACCATCGCTACCGGTGTGGTTGCAGCAGCCAAGGAAGTGAATCTGTCGGTGCCGCTGGTCGTCCGTATGAAGGGCACCAACGAAGATCTGGGCAAGCAAATCCTCAAGGATTCGGGCCTGCCGATTATCTCTGCCGATTCCATGGCCGAAGCCGCCACCAAGATCGTTGCTGCGGTCAAGTAAGGAGCACTGAATGTCTATTCTGATTAACAAAGACACCAAAGTCATCACCCAGGGCATCACCGGCAAGACCGGTCAGTTCCACACCGAAAAGTGTATCGAATACGCAAACGGCAAGAACTGCTTCGTCGCTGGCGTTAACCCGAAGAAGGCTGGCGAGAAGATCCTCGACGTGCCCATCTACGGTTCGGTCAAGGAAGCCGCTGCAGAAACCGGCGCTACCGTCTCGGTCATCTACGTGCCGCCCCCGGGCGCTGCCGACGCCATCTGGGAAGCCGTTGAAGCCGATCTGGATCTGGCTATCTGCATCACGGAAGGTATCCCCGTCCGCGACATGCTGATCCTGCGCAACAAGATGAAGGAAAAGGAAGCCAAGGGCGGCAAGAAGACGCTGCTCCTCGGCCCGAACTGCCCGGGTCTCATCACCCCGGACGAAATCAAGATCGGCATCATGCCGGGCCACATCCACAAAAAGGGTCGTATCGGTGTCGTGTCGCGTTCGGGCACGCTGACGTACGAAGCTGTCGGTCAGCTGACCGAACTGGGTCTGGGCCAATCGTCGGCCGTCGGTATTGGTGGTGACCCCATCAATGGCCTGAAGCACATCGACGTCATGAAGATGTTCAACGACGATCCTGATACCGATGCCGTCATCATGATTGGTGAAATCGGTGGTCCGGACGAAGCCGAAGCCGCTCGCTGGTGCAAAGACAACATGAAGAAGCCGATCGTTGGCTTCATCGCTGGTGTCACTGCTCCTCCGGGCAAGCGCATGGGTCACGCCGGCGCCCTGATTTCGGGTGGTGCGGATACCGCCGATGCCAAGCTCGCCATCATGGAAGAGTG
>JACCDV010477074.1_pt1 | contig 26503 bp, 30 predicted proteins | sample 7446131 | NCBI WGS metagenome assembly JACCDV01 (sample SAMN15323448, study PRJNA562643) | freshwater metagenome | isolation source: river surface water | place: USA:Blue River Watershed | collected 2017-08-17 | reverse complement strand
CTTAGAAGACGCCATCAACGAAGGCGTGCGCCGTGGCTACAACCACCCCGACAACATGCTGCGCGCATCCGTGGTCGATGACCCACAGTTCGCACGCAAAAATACCAAAGACAACACGCCTGCAGTGATCTTCACGCAAATCGTGGCGGGCGATAAGGTGGACGTCACTGTTGCGGCCAAGGGCGGCGGCAGCGAAAACAAATCCAAGATGTACATGCTCAACCCCAGCGACAACATCGTGGACTGGGTTTTGAAAACTGTGCCCACCATGGGTGCAGGCTGGTGCCCTCCTGGCATGTTGGGCATTGGCATTGGCGGCACCGCTGAAAAAGCCGTGCTGATGGCCAAAGAGAGCTTGATGGACGACTTGGACATGCACCAGCTACTGGAAAAATCCAGCAAGGGCGAAAAGCTCAGCCAAGTCGAAGAACTGCGCCTGGAGCTGTACCACAAGGTCAACGCGTTAGGCATTGGCGCACAAGGCTTAGGCGGCTTGACCACGGTGTTGGACGTCAAGATCAAGATGTACCCCACACATGCGGCCAGCAAGCCAATTGCAATGATCCCCAACTGCGCAGCCACACGCCACGCCCACTTCGTGATGGACGGCTCTGGCCCCGTGTTCTTGGAAGCCCCCTCACTCGACCTGTGGCCCAATGTGGACTGGACCCCCAACACGCAACAAAGCAAGCGCGTGGACCTGAACACCCTCACCAAAGAAGAAGTGGCGAGCTGGAAACCCGGCCAAACTATTTTGCTCAACGGCAAGATGCTGACAGGTCGTGATGCTGCCCACAAGCGCATTCAAGACATGCTGGCCAAAGGAGAAAAGTTGCCCGTGGACTTCACCAACCGCGTAATTTATTACGTCGGCCCAGTAGACCCTGTGCGCGACGAAGTGGTGGGTCCTGCAGGCCCCACCACTGCCACACGTATGGACAAGTTCACCGAGATGATGCTGTCACAAACTGGCTTGATCTCAATGGTGGGCAAGGCTGAACGTGGCCCAACTGCCATCGAAGCGATCAAGAAACACAAATCGGCCTATCTCATGGCTGTAGGGGGGGCGGCTTACCTCGTGTCCAAGGCAATCAAAAACGCCAAAGTGGTGGGCTTTGCCGACCTTGGCATGGAAGCCATTTACGAGTTCGACGTAGTAGACATGCCTGTCACCGTCGCCGTTGACTCAGGCGGCACCAGTGCCCATATCACGGGCCCTGCCGAGTGGGAAAAACGCATTGCGACCGGCGAGTTCAAAGGTATTGGCATCAAGTCCAGCTGAGCTGAAGCCACCTAAGGAAAAAGCCGCTCATCCGTGAGCGGCTTTTTTGATGTGTGAAGGCAGGCAAAGGCAGAAGCTTTTGCGTTGCGTGGACTTCAGTGCAAGTGACGTGGCTTACGGCCACCGTGCCCCCCCCCGCCGTGGCCGCCGCCATTGGGCCCACGTGGCGGGCGCCCCAAATCCAGTGAATTCACCAAGTTATCAAAACGCTCTGAGAAAAGCTTGTCAATTTCATTGACCACACCACCCAACTCTGCGCCATCAAAGTGGCGCTCCATGAGGTGAATCACGTCGTTGACCAACATATCGCGTTGCGCTTGCATGATGTCGGCCGGCGTTGGTCCAACAAACAACATCATGAAGTCATCACGTGAATCTTGCCCTCGATTTTCATCGTCTTCATCAAAATCATTGTCATAAAACGTGACTTCGATGGGCGCACCTGCAGCTGTCAGCTCATTCAGGTTCATGCACATTTCGTCTACGCTTTGGCGAAAATCATCATCGCCAGGCACCGTCCAGCACATTTGCAACGTGTGCTCTTCAGGATTGAAGCGAATGCCGGGCTCTTCTGGGTAGGAGCTGCTGGATCCGTCTTCCAGAGAAGTAGCGCCTGCATATTGCCACAAAGGGCGCAGAGCATCTTGCAGTTGTTCCAAGCCAACTTCCGGCTGTAGCGGAACCAGCCCATGCACATGAATTTCATACGCGGCGTTGTAGCGTGCCATGACGAAACTCCTTCTTTGTGCTTGATTGTTGGTGCCCGAGGCCGGAATCGAACCGGCACGCCCCTTACGGAAGCGAGAGATTTTAAGTCTCTTGTGTCTACCAATTTCACCACTCGGGCAGTGTCTTTGTATCCACGGATTTTACGCTAGCCGACTTTGAGACCTGGGCTAGTCTTGACTGATTTCAGATATTTTTTCGTCTATATTGACACTGAAATTTTTTAACTTGAACTCAAATCACCCATTCCAAACAAAACATTAGGAAACTGATCATGACGCATCGTACCCAACACTATTTTCTTCTGGCCACCCTCTTGGGTTTGAGCGTCAGCTTAGCCCAAGCTGGAGATAAAAAAGAAGCCGCTGAACCAGCGGTAAAAAAATCTGATGCAGGCATTTGCCACGACAAAAACAGCACCTCATTCGGCAATACAAAAAAATTTACGGCATTTGCATCAATGGACGAATGCGTGAAAAGCGGTGGCCGTCCAGCGGCGGGGCAAGCTGCCGCAGCTGAGCCGATCGTCAAGAAATCAGACTCTGGCATTTGCCACGACAAAAACAGTCCGAGCTATGAACGCACCAAAAAATTCACAGAGTTCAAAACTGTAGATGAATGTATCAAAAGTGGTGGCGCTCTACCCAAAAAATAAAGCAGCCATAGAAAAAGCCCTCAGACTTGCATCTGAGGGCTTTCAAATTTGGAGCGGGAAACGAGGCTCGAACTCGCGACCTCAACCTTGGCAAGGTTGCGCTCTACCAACTGAGCTATTCCCGCGTGGAATGTTTAATTCCGAATCCATGATTCTAATCACAAATTACCTCGCTTTTTAAAAACAGCAAAGAAAAATTCACCCATTTAAAGCCTTGGCAATCTGATATCGGGGCACTGTCGTTTTCGGGCACTTTCCTTTGGGCAGTTCAAACCACTGACGCACATCCTCGTCAAACCCCACACCATGCATGTAGTTATAAATGGCTTTCTTCAGCCCTTTCCCCATGGTGTCATGGTCGGTCCCAGTCGCGTCAATGAATGCAATGTCGTTCTTGGCAAAACTCACCTCAGGTAAAGGCACCAACTGAACACCGTAATCTGTAGGATTCTTACCCACGGGTGAATGCACCGTACAGGCAAAACGATGAAAAAAGCCACTTTGAATACAACCGTTCTCAAACAGCTGACGCACATACTCCAGCGCATCTACCGTGTCTTGCACCGTTTGGGTTGGAAACCCGTACATCAGATAAGCGTGCACCAAGATACCCGCATCTGAAAAACCTTTGGTCACTTGAGCCACTTGCTCGACGGATACGCCTTTTTTCATCAGGCTCAGCAGTCGATCCGACGCCACCTCCAAACCACCAGACATGGCAATGCAACCGCTCTCAGCCAGCAACTGAGCCAGCTCTGGCGTGAAGGTTTTTTCAAACCGAATATTGCCCCACCATGAAATGTGTACTTTGCGACGCAGCAGCTCTTCAGCCAATGCCTTCAAGGCCTTGGGTGGTGCGGCCTCATCCACAAAGTGAAAGCCCGTCTGACCTGTCTCCTTCACAATTTGCTCAATGCGATCCACGAGTGTGGCAGCGGAGGCAGTTTCGTAGCGAGAAATGTAATCGAGGCTGACATCACAAAAGCTGCACTTTTTCCAATAGCATCCATGCGCTACCGTGAGCTTGTTCCAACGGCCATCGCTCCACAAGCGGTGCATGGGGTTTAACATGTCAAGCAAGGACAAGTACCGATCTAACGGCAGACCATCCCATGTGGGCGTCCCCACCTCTTCAAACGGCACATCCGGCTCAGCCCAGTTCATCAACTGAACCTTGCCTTGATCGTTTCGCACAAAGGTACGAACCAAGCGTTGCACACTGCGTTTGCCTTGCAGGTGCTCAATCAATGTCCCCAAGGGCCGTTCGCCCGCATCTAAGCTGATGAAGTCCACATAGTCAAAGACGCGCGGCTCGCTCAGCTCGCGCAACTCTGTATTCACAAAGCCACCGCCCAAACCAATTCGAATGTGTGTGTGATGCGCCTTGATGGTCTGAGCCATGCGAAATGCAGCGTACACGGCCCCTGGAAACGGCACAGACAATAAAACTAACTGCGGTTGATGCTTGGCAATGACATCCAAAGTTAGCGCATGTAGGGTGTCATCGACCAAGGTGTTCGGCGCTTGCAAGGCCTGCGCCAAAGGCTCAAAGGTAGCTTGACTACCCGCTAATTGTTCGGCATACCGTACAAACTCAAATCGACTGTCGACTGCATCTCTCAACACATCGGCCAAGTCATTCAAATACAGCGTAGCCAAATGACGCGCACGATCTTGTTGTCCCAATGCACCAAATGCCCATGCCAATGGGTCAGCGCTGCCTTCGTCGTCATAGGCATCCAAAGCGGCAAAACGTGGCCCCTCGGGCAAGAAGCACCGCCCTGCAATCCGATGGCTAAGCGTCGAATCGCGTCCCTGCAAAAATGCAATCGTGGGTGCAATGGTGGATTGGTAACGGTCGAAATAGTCGAGAAAATAGTTCACACATGCCGTGCGCTCGGCCTCGGGCATGGCAAGCGCACAGTCGCGCACTTGGCCTAGCCCTTCTGGTGTGAACAGTGCCAAGACCAGCGCCAAAGCCATGTCCTCCTGCACCGCATCTAAGCCTTGCGAACGCAAAAAACCCGTCAAGTAGGCCGTCGAAGGGTATGGCGTATTGAGCTGCGTCATCGGCGGAATGAGGCTCAAGACTCGAAAAGATGGAGTGACTGAGGAGATTGCTGGCATGTGACTGCGTATTATCGACGTGCGGATGAAACCACTAAATGCCCTTTCTTTCGCACAAATTCTGCAAAAATCATTAAAACTGTTAAAGATCATTGGTCAGATGTCGACAGCCAAATAGCAAACTTTCTTTTTTTCACACAACAAGGACACCACTGTGAGCAACATGACCCCTACCTGCGCCTGCTGCGGCCCGCTTCAATTAGCCGGCAATCACTCACGCCGCAGCTTTCTTACTGCCGGTGCAGCAACGGTGGCTGGCGGTTTGATGGGCATGGCACCCCTCCAAGCCCAAGCCGCTAGCGGCAACTACGAAGCCATGCTAGTCAACTGTATTGACCCACGCTTCACCACCCTCAGCTGGCAATACATGGGATTGCTCCAAGGTATCGGCCGCGAGAAGCTGAGTGACAACTACAGCCAATTCGTCATCGCGGGCGGCCCCATTGGCGCTGTGCACCCCAAATTTTCGGCATGGCACAAAGCCTACTGGGATAACTTAGACATCACCGTGTCGTTGCATCACATCAAGCGCGTGGTGGGCATCAGCCACCGCGATTGCGGCGCTGCTAAATTGGCGTTTGGTGAAGACAAAGTCGCAACCAAAGAAATTGAGACCGAATCCCACGCCGAAGCGTTGAACGAGTTCCGCCGCCAAGTGCAAAAACGCCATCCGAAGCTCAGCGTGATTACCGGCGTGATGAGCCTCGATGGCCGCGTTGATTTGATTGGCTAATTCGCTAAAGCCTTGGCAACTTGGGCCGATATATAGGGTTCAAGGTTGTCTAGGTTTATGACCGCTCTCGCCACCAGCCCGAAGTTTTAGGGCGCGTGTGGACTCCAATTCACCGCCGAGAGCGGTCCCCTTTTTATTGACAAGCAATCTCGTGCATACGGTAGTGCCGAATATCATCAAAATGCAACGGCGTCTTGATGAACTGCTTGGCGAACTCCGAATTACTCTGCTGAATGAACGTGTCCTTGCCCTTGTGGGTAATGAACGGCTGTTTACCCACCATATCCCGATAAAAAATACGCTCTGTCAAATGTATGGTTTGCTCTTGGCAATTAATTTCGTACGTTGACTGCTCCGAACTGTAGTTATAGAGCATGACCTTCACGACGGCTTTAGGCGTGTGGTATGGCACTTTGGCATCGACAGGCAACTGCGTAAACGTTCGCAACACTTTGACCTTACCTTTACCCTCAAGTGGTGCGTAGTAGTAATCGTTCGCACCGTGGCTGTTGTTTGTGAGAAATACCCATCCCGCCCAGCTTGAAGGGGACAATGCCAAAACACTGAGAGTCAGCAAATATTTATACATAGATTGCCAAGATTTTATTTGCAAAGCCAAAGACACAAGTGTCTTTCTACAACTGCGTAAATCGTGGAAAATTAAGACATGACTGATACCAACACCCAACGCCCTCCTCTTCCTGATCATTTGTCCATCGATCCACGTAGCCCCCACTATGCACCCGCAGTGTTTGAGCACGACATTGGTATTCGCTTTAACGACAAAGAGCGATTTGATGTAGAAGAGTATTGCGCTTCTGAAGGCTGGATTAAAGTACCCGCGAACAAAACACTCGACCGCAAAGGCAAACCTCTGCTCATCAAACTCAAAGGCAAGGTAGAAGCTTTTTATCGTTGAAACACCATGAGCAAAGCTTATTTAGTTGGACAAATCACCGTCACCAACCCAGAGGCCTATGCTGTTTACTCGGCACAGGTCCCTCAAACCCTTGCAGCATTTGGCGGCAACTACTTGGTTCGTGGCGGGCGTGCCACGCAAGTAGAAGGCCAAGCGCAAGGGCAACGTCACGTTGTGATTGAATTTCCAAGTCGCGAAATTGCTGAGGCTTGGTACAACAGTGAGGCTTACCAAGCCATCATTGCACACCGGATTCAGAATGCCACTGGCACACTGGTATTGGTAGATGGTTACGAGGCGTCAAACTGAAACGTCAACACGGTAAAGATAACGAATAGAAGTTAAAAAGCCGTGTCTGCTTGCAGACACGGCTTTTTGTTTGGAGGCGCGACCCAGAGTCGAACTGGGCTAAACGGATTTGCAACGTATATGCGCATAGATTTATACATATAAATCAATAGCTTACATGGTTGTTTTTTGACCGTGTAATAAAACGTGTAATTGAAATTTGGCTACGCGAGATAAGGCTATGACGTCTTAAACACAGCAACTACGTGACGCAAATGTGCAGTTCAATACCTACATCCACCCATTAATTAACGCGAGAAATAGAACGTCTGATGACCACTGGCTTGCCTCCAAGTCGTTGCTTGCACATCCAATGCGCCAAAGCTGAATCCAAGTAATCTGCATGACCAGGAAACCAATCCATGAGCGCTTTAGATAACCGCAAAACAGCGGAAGTGTCTCCTTGAGTAACCATAGCATTGACTTCCAAAATCGACTTCAAGACTGCGGCATGCTCGTCAATATGACACTCCTTGGCTGGAAAGTTGGTCTGATTCATCCATAAATTCTCTTCATCAAAGTGATGTTGTACATGCACTATTAATTGACGCATGCGCTCCAGCATTTCGCTCTCATTGGCAGACGCCAAATTAGCTACACATTCCACAAACTCTTGATGAACGTTATCCATAGGCCCATAGCCCAGCAGTAGCTCATCACTCCATTCGAGTTTTTCGGTCTTGGACTTCTTATCCATCACGAACCTTATTTAAGTACCAGCAAAATCGCCAAAAAAATTAGGAAGCCCAACAGAACGCGACGGAAACTTTCTTCCGACAAACGATGGCGAATTTGAGCACCGATTTTGAGTCCCAAGTACATAGGAAATAAACCGGCGCATGACCATGCAAGCGCATCTAGACCAAATCGTCCCCACATCCACATTGCGGCATACATAGGTATAGAGCCTAGTAAATAAATGATGCTGATACTGCCAACAAATTCATTCCTGTCTAAGCGTAAAGCCATCAGATACGTGATGAGAATGGGCCCCGTCAGTGATGAGGCACCTCCCATGGCACCTGCAATCGCCCCCACCGTAGGACCTACCCACCATTCACTTTTTTTAGGAATTTCCCCTTTTGGGCTCAATAGCATGACAGCAACAGCACTCAGTACAGTGAATGCAATCACAGCGTTCATTTCGCGCGGCGAGAGCTTTGATCCCCAATCGTTAGCCCACAAGGTTGCGAAGAACTGTGCACCAATCAGCGTACCAAATCGCTTGAGCGCAAAAATCAACCGACCACCTTCAAAGGCTTGAAGTCCGTTTGATACCAGCACTGGCAACACCAACAGGCCAATCGCCATGGGGGCATCAAAAAGCAGGGAAAGCAAAGGTACGACCACCAGAGGCAAGCCAACACCAAGCGTTCCCTTGACTACACCGCCCGTCACGAACATCAAAAATGCCGTGACAAGTAAAACGAGAGAGTCCCCAGCGATATCTGGCATGCATCACTCTGCTTTTAAATCAGCGGCCTTTGCTGCTTTAGCCATCGCCAGATTTTCTCGCTCAATTTCCTTTTTATAAGCATCTGGTCCAAGTCCGGACGCATCAATACTGGCAGCATTCAGCTTTTCAAGCACATCACTCTGCTTGACGGTCCATGCAATGTCATCAGAAAGTTTTTTAATGACATCAGTGGGCGTTCCAGAACGTGCAATCGCGCCAATCGTCACCGCGAAATCAAAGCCTGGTACGACTTCAGAAATCGATGGAACATCAGGCACCTGCGGTGAACGTTTGTGATCGTTGCTACCGAGCAAGGTCACTTGACCAGTCTTGAGAAACCCCAACATGGAGGGTAACGCTGAAAACAAGAAATCAATCTGGCCTCCAATCAATGCAGGCACAGATTGCCCCGAACCACGGAAAGGTACATGCCTGATGTCCAACTTGAGATCGGCCTTGAGAGATTCCATTGTTAAATGGTGCGAACTACCAATGCCAGAAGATCCATAGGTATACATGCCTGGATTAGCTCTCACCTTCTCAACAAACTCCTTGAGTGTCTTGATGCCGGTTTTAGGGTTGGCCACCAAAAACAAGGGTGATTTTGCAATCATCGACACAGGAAGCAAATCTTTGCCAATTGAATAATTCGCAGACTTGTTAATCAAAGGCGTGATGGAGAACATTGACCCATCAGAAACAATAAAGCTGTGGTTATCGTTGACACCAGAGATCAATGCCTGATAAGCCACCATCCCATTTCCGCCGGGTTTGTTATCAATGACGACGGATTGCCCTAGTTTTTCAGTGAGCTTGTTAGCGACGATACGGGCAACAGAATCAGGAAGTCCACCTGCGGCATATGGCACGATGAATTTGACAGGCTTGGTGGGAAATGCCTGTGCAACGCACAGGCTTGGGGCTGCTAGCGCAGCAAGACTAAGTGCGTTGAACGTTCTGCGTTTCATTTGTGTCTCCAGTTCAGTTTAGGGGTTAGTATGGATGATTTTTCTTAGAAGCCTAAGATAATGCACTTTATCCGATTTTCTTGATTTGCATCAAAAGTAAAAACCCTTAGATCAACCAGCTATGAACGACAACACATCACTTTCACCTCTGGTCGTTGCCACAAAGAAAAAAATTGCCGAGGACATTTATTTATTCGAATTAATGCATCCGCAAGGCGAAGCGCTTCCTACATTCACAGCAGGCGCGCATCTGCCAATCAAAACGCCCAGTGGTGCCATGCGGCAGTATTCCCTCTGCGGCTCGCCTGCGCACACCGATCGCTACTGGATCGCAGTCAAGCGGGAGTCCGAGGGACGCGGGGGCTCCATCAGCATGACCGACCAGTTATCAGCTGGCGATGAAATTCAGGTTGGCTCGCCGCAAAATCTCTTCGAATTAAGCGACAAAGCCAAGTCATTCATCTTCATCTCTGGCGGCATAGGCATTACGCCCATGATGTCCATGATCAAGCAACTGCAAGCGACTGAGGACGCCCGCCCCTTTCGTCTTTACTACCTCAGTCGCACACCCGAAGGGGCTGCTTTTGTTGATGAATTAAGTGCGAGTGAATTTTCAGGAAAAGTCAAAATTCACCACACGCACGGGGACTCATCCAAATCCTTTGATCTGTGGCCTGTTCTTGAAAAATCATCACATGGTGCGCACGTGTATTGCTGCGGGCCAACTCGCTTGATGGATTCGGTTCGCGACATGACAGGTCATTGGCCACAGAGCGCCATTCACTTCGAGAGCTTTGGGGCAGATACAAAACCCCGAGCTGACGATCAACCTTTCGATGTAAACCTTGGAAAGAGCAAAAAAACAATACATGTTCAAAAAAATCAAACGCTTTTGGAAGCGCTGACTAAAGGCGGTTGCCATGTACCGAGTTCATGCGAGAGCGGCACGTGTGGTTCGTGCAAAGTGCGCTTGCTTCAAGGGAATGTAGACCATCGGGATTTGGTGTTGATGCCAGAGGAAAAAGACGAATTCATCATGGTTTGTGTTTCCAGATCAAAAAGTGGCGAACCCATCACAATTGACTTATGAATCACAACCCCATCCGATTAGGTATCTTAGGACTTGGCAGAGCATTTACCTTAATGCTGCCAACTTTTGCGAACGACCCGCGAGTCAAGCTGGTTGCAGCGTTCGACCCGCATCAGACCTCCTGCGAACTTTTTGCAAAAGAATTTGACGGGATTTGTCACGATTCTGTTGAAAGCCTATGCGCAGATCCCAACGTGGAATGGATCTACGTCGCAACACCCCATCAATTGCACAAAGAACATGTGTGCCTGTCAGCCAAATACGGCAAGCACGTATTGGTTGAGAAACCCATGTCCATCAGCATCGCTGACTGCCAGGCCATGATTGACGCTTGTCATCAAGCACGCACATCCCTCATCATCGGCCACAGTCACAGCTTCAACACGCCCGTCTTGCAAGCGCACCAACTGATTGAGAGCGGAACCTACGGCGCAGCAAGGTTGATCACCGCGGTCAACTTCACTGACTTTATGTATCGGCCAAGACGCCCTGAAGAACTGGACACATCCAAAGGTGGCGGTGTTATTTTTAGTCAGGCCGCACATCAAGTTGACATCGTTCGCTTACTGGCGGGAGGGAACACAACCTCAGTCTATGCAAGAACAGGCGCATGGGACGACAAGCGAAAAACAGAAGGTGCTTACACGGCCTTGCTGGACTTTGACAATGGCTTGGTTGCCAACATCACATACAACGGCTATGGTTTTTTCGACTCCGATGTACTAATGAATAACGTGGGTGAGTTAGGAAGAATCAAATCAGCGGGAACGCATCAACAAACCCGGTCCATCCTTTTGTCTGGTGATGAACAACATGAAGCTCAGAAAAAAGCGGAACGCAACTACGGTGGCTCCTCTTACAAAAACATGAGCCATATCCCCCCCGATGGCTTTCAGCATTTTGGCCCCGTCATCGTGAGTTGTGATTTGGCCGATTTAAGACTCACGCCTTACGGCTTAGAAATTCATGATGGCAACGGAATACATCAACACGACGTATTCGCACATCAAATTCCTAGACGTGAAGTCATTGACGAGCTTTGGTCTGTTGCACGACGAGGAAGTCAGCCACTGCATGGCGGCGAATGGTCAATGGCCACATTAGAGGTGTGCTTGGCGATTCTGGAATCGGCCAAAACACGCAGCGCTATCATTCCGGTACATCAAGTTTCAGCAGAATCATCCTATGCCACCGAATGGACAAGAGACACAGACGCTTCTTAAACATTGGCGATCCACAGTTCCAAATGATCGCATCGCACACTTAGTCAGGGACGTTGCACGTGCGCAAATGAAAGCACTGCAACAACGTCTGATTACGCATGGCGTTTCATTTGGACACTGGACTTTTTTGAGAATTCTGTGGATTCACGACGGTCTGACACAAAAAGAACTCAGCGACCTTGCCGGCGTCATGGAGCCCACCACCTTCACAGCAGTCAAAGCGATGGAGAGCATGGGACTGATTGAAAGAAGGCAACTGCCTGGAAACCGCAAAAATATTCATATTTTCCTCACCCCTGCCGGGAAAAAACTGGAAAAGAAACTTGTGCCTCTCGCTGAAGAGGTCAACACCATCAGCATCAAAGGTATTGCCGCCGTTGATGTCACCACCATGCGGCAATCCCTTTTAAAAATCATCGAAAACTTGGCAGAAGCCGAGGCGTCCAGCTGACACAAAAAAATCAGTCGATGAACGGCTTAAATGCTGTATGACTCGTAAGTGGACGGGTCAAACAATTCATCCACATTAACCAGACGAGAAGACAAACCTTGCGCGTGGTGATGACGCGTGAAAGCTTCCAAAGTTTTCCTGTTGGGTGCAACGCCATAAGACCAGAAATCCTGTCCGAGGGTTTCTTTGGCAGATTTAAGTTGCTCTTCCACGAACGGCAATGTCACCTTGGTAGCAGAGGTGTCTGCCAACAGTTCCAATGCTTTGGTTTTCGACTCACTGAAAGCCTTGTAGACAGCGCCGGGTAACCAACGATGCTTTTCAGCCAAGTCTTTACGAATACCAACGACGTGCATGATCGGAAAAATCCCTGTCCTGCGGTAGTAATCTTTTGCCACTGTGGTTGGGTCATCAAATAACCAACCAACATTTGGGTTGCTTGCCGCAGCCCCGCTCGGTGGACGCGGTGCAATAAAACCGTCCAAATCGCCCCGATCCAGCATCTCTGAAATGGTCATGTTTTCAGGTGCAGACTCGATGCGCACGCCCGCGGGTAGATCAAGTTTGATTTTTTCTGGACGGCCTGGCGTGTCAATCCCACCACGAACCCAGACCACATCCTCGGGCGCAATCCCATAGTCATCCTGCAAGATGGAGCGCGCCCAAACAATGGCGGTTAACTGGTATTCGGGAATACCAATTTTTTTGCCCTTCAAATCTTCAGGTTTTTTGATTCGATCTTTTCGAACATAGATAGACGTGTGCCGGAAAGCCCTAGAGAGGAAAACGGGCACCGCGATATAGGGGCACTCGCCTCTTGAGTGCTTCACCAAGTAGCTCGAGAAAGACAACTCCGTGATATCAAAGTCACGACTTCTCATCGCCCGAAAAAACATTTCTTCAGGGCTTAAAAGCATATAAACGGGATCACACCCATCTATTTGCACCCGCCCGTCAAATAGCGCGCGATTGCGATCGTAATCACCCATCGCAACTGACAGCTGAAGTTTGCTCATGGGTCTTTAGCCTTTCACAGTGTAGTTATCGTCAGTACCCGCTTGAATCTCATCTCCCGTCCAAACGGGCTGCGCAGGGTAAGTTCTCCAGTCCTGCTCTTTGGGAATCACGCGTTGGAAAGCATTAACTGTATTGGGAACAGCATTTTCGCCTGTCCCAATTGCAGCCTTTCCATGTGCGACATCGTTCACTGCGGCAATCATTTGTTTACGGAATTCGACCACCGCCAAATCACTTGCACCTAGTCGATCTCGCGTGCGGTCGACCAGTCTCCCCATCGTCAACCACATCGCCATGTCTTGATTTGGAATACCTTTGATACCGGTGAAGTTTCCGGCTTTCATGGCTTGTCGGTCTTGTCCAAATCGGTTCTCGTGATTGCGAAGCAAACGATAGCGATCATCCAAATCTGGACCAACGCTGAGATGAAGAAATTTGCGCCAAGTTGCCGTCTCTGGCGTTTGCGATGAATGGCCCCAACCGATGAAGTAGAAAACCATGTTTTCATCGTCCATCGGCACATTCACATTGGCAACGTTGTACAAATTGTTGGGAGGAATCAATACCGTCCAAGGGGCAACAAACACCGTTGTCCGGACATAGTCATGGGATTGCGCATCAAAAATTGGGCGGCGTATAGCGGCGTAGCGAAAACCATAGCCATCTTTTTGGACTTGCAGACGTGGCGCCTTATCTGTTGAAGGTCGAAGCCAATTTTTATCATTGGCTTCTGCACCATGGACTCGCGCAGGCACCATGTCAGAACTATGAAGACTTGAGCTATGCGCTGAATCGATGGCTCCTTCAAGAACTTGTGCCCAATTCACAGGAAGGATGGCTTTAGCTATCGATACACGCGTATCTGCAGTAGGCGCCCAACGCGGCGGGATGAATTCAACAACTTTGTCTTCATCTCCCATCCATGCCCAAATCATCCCTGCCCATTCTTTGACGGGATAGGCTTTGTGCTTCACCTTGTCCATAAAACCGCTTGATGCTGGCTCGGACACCATCTCCATCACATTGCCGTGAACGTCAAACTTCCAGCCGTGATAAAGGCATCGTAAGCCGCCTTCTTCATTGCGACCATAACTTAATGATGGCCCGCGATGTGGGCACGCTTCATCTAAGACCCCAACTTGTCCGTCACTGTCTCTGAAGACAACCAAGTTCTCACCAAGAATTTTCGCTGTGACTGGATCGCCATCTGCCTCGGCGACTTCTTCGCTCAGACAGATTGGAACCCAGTGCTGCCGCATCAACTTCCCCATAGGAGCGCCGTTTTCAACGCGACACAGCAACTCGTTCTCTTCTTTGGTGATCATAAAAGCCTCATGATTTTTTATCTAGACATCCGTAATATACTTCGATATCTAAGTAAATATATGCGTGCAATCCCTAACTTTGCCCCAAGGCGAAACTCGCCCACGACCTGAACGTAAGCCAAAGCTTGACGAAACTAGGATGATTGATATCCCCAAGCTAGAAATGGTGGCCAAATGAGGATGTGAATGCGAGCAGATTCACGGGCGAGTTAAAAACGCAGCCACATAGTCTTGGGGCAATGCATTCCCCGCTCCTTCAACGACGTTTGACGCAGTTAATAAGACCTTGAAAAAAGGAGGCACAGTTTCTTTGCTTGGGTTTAGTACCGAAAACGGATCGCCCAAGATCTAGACGCTTCAGTTTTAATAATTTCACTCGCATAACCGCAGTTTTCTACCCTGCTAAATATCTAATTATTGGACGTTGCACGTGATTTGGACGCAGAGCTTGATTTGGACACTACTGCACTGTCCAAATCATGGACAGATCAGCTTAAGCGCGTTGAATTTGGAGAAAAATTCGATAAAAAGTAAAATGGCACTTACCTCACGATAAGTGCCATTTCTATTGGAGGCGCGAGGCGGAGTCGAACCGCCCTCAACGGATTTGCAACGTATAGGTGGTCAAATTTACGTATATATATCAATTAGTTACAGGCTTTTTATTTTTTGTGCAATGCTTTGTGTAACGCATATTTGAGACAGCACTGGTTAAAGCAAGTTGCAATGCTGTTTATGTATACAGTATAGTGACGAGGTCAGCTACATTGGCTTCTTCCCTCCAAATACATACGGCACAACTATGGACCAGCAAACAATCGAACAGCTACACCAACAAGCATCAACATCGGCAGCTAATGCTGAAGCAGCCAAAGTTAAGGCAGAAGCAGAAGCTACTGCGGCAGAAAACGCAAAAACAGCTGCGGACTTTTCAAAAGCAAATATTGCCCAAGTCAAAGCCGATGCAGACAAGATACTTGAAGCTACTCATAAAGCACGGGTTGCAGCAGAGAAAAGCGCCACAGAGGCACAGGAAAAGCTTGAGGAAACTATTCGAACACTCGAAAAATCCATTACGGCCTCTCTTGGTGGCGCTTTTGCAAAGAAGGAAGCAGAGTCTAGAAAGCGTGACTGGTTCTGGCTACTTTGCCTTGTTACAAGCATTAGTTGGTTAGCGAATGTAGGTTCCGCACGCTACGAACAAATTTCAACACTGATTACAAATAACGCCAGTTTTGAACAGTTTGCAGTTCAAGCAGTTTTTGGTTTATTCACATTGTCAGCACCACTCTGGCTTGCTTGGCTGTCAACAAAACGCCTCTCAAACACATACGCAATCAGCGAAGACTATGCGTACAAATCAGCCATTGCACAAGCTTATCAAGGCTACAGAGACACCGTAAAAGATGGCGACGAAGAAATGAGCCTTCGACTTTTTGCCACTGTCATCACTCAACTTGATGCGTCACCAGTTCGTTTTATTAGCCCTCAACATCCAGGCACACCTTGGCAAGACTTAATTAATCAGCCGTGGATGCAAGACGTACTCAAAGACCCCACGATCAAAGAAAAATTTAACAAGTGGGTCAAAGAACGATTCAGCAAAGTTTTCGACATCCCAGTCAAAACCACCCCTTAAGCCACACCCGACTTAAGCAAGCATCAACTCGAAATCTCGAATATGCCTCCCCAGCAAGTCTCAACCTCTAGCCCCGAGCCGCTTTTTTACAAGCCACTATGGCTAGAGGTTTGTGGCTGGTCGGTAATTGCAGGCTTTCCATCGCCTGCTGCTGACCACACACAGAAGCGTATCGACTTAAACGAACACTTGATTCGGAACAAAGAGGCAACGTACCTGTTCAAAGTCAAAGGCGATTCGATGACAGGTGCAGGCATCTATGAAGGTGACACATTGCTTGTGGACAGAAGCATCGACCCCAAGCACAACAACATCGTCATCGCACAGCTCAACAACGAGTTCACGGTCAAACGGCTATATCGTCGTGGCGGCGTTGTGAAACTGATTGCCGAAAATCCCATCTACCCTCCTCGCCTCATCAAAGAGGAAGACGACTTCATCGTGTGGGGCGTAGTGACGAACAACATACACAAGCTATGTTGACGGAAGAACCACTTAAGCACCAAATTGCCGCTGAATGCTTAGATGCTCTTCCAAGGAGTTCTGGCGTATACATCTTCAGGGGAGAAGGCACGCTGCCGTTGTACATCGGCAAAAGCGTAGACATTCGTGCGCGAGTACTGTCGCACCTAAGAACGCCCGACGAAGCGAAGATGATTGCTCAAACTCGCCAAATCGATTTCATCGAAACGGCGGGTGAAATTGGCGCCCTGCTGCTCGAAGCGCAGATGATTAAAACGCAAAACCCTTTGTACAACATCAGATTGCGCCGACTGAGAAACTTGAACTCAATCCGGCTAAACAAAACAGACGCAGGGCTAGCAACAGGAATCATCAACAGCAAAGAGACTGAACTTGGTCAAGTTGACGGCTTCTACGGTTTATTCAGCTCACGAAAATCAGCTCAAGAACGTCTTCGCGAACTCGCTCAAGAGCACAAACTTTGCAACGGATTGCTAGGGCTTGAAAAATTAAGCAAACGCGGCTGCTTCGGGCTTCAAATAAAAATGTGTCGGGGTGCTTGTGTTGGACTTGAAGACAGAGCTGAACACGATCAACGTTTACTCTCCAGTCTTCTAGACCTCAAAGTGCATATCTGGCCCTACAAAGGTCCAGTTGACTTAGTAGAAAGCCGCGATGGATGGACACAAAAACATCGCATTGATAGCTGGAGACACTTAGGTACTTGGTGCTCCAAAACGAAAAGCATCACCAAACAAACTCAAAGCACACTGGACCTCGACACATACAAAATATTGGTCAAACCAATTATGTTGGGGACAGCAACTGTTACCCCAGTATGAAGCAACAGCTCGCACTTGTTGACTGCAACAACTTTTATGTCAGCTGCGAAAGGGTGTTTCGACCTGACTTAAAAACAACCCCCATCGTTGTACTGTCAAACAATGATGGTTGCGTAGTCTCACGCTCTAACGAGGCAAAGGCACTAGGCATCAAGATGGGACAACCGTGGTTCCAATGCAAAGAGCTAGTGGAACAGCACGGCATTCTTGGCTTAAGTTCCAACTATGCGCTCTATGCCGATATGTCCAATCGCGTGATGAGCATTCTCGGCACGTACTCCCCGCGCAAAGAGGTCTACAGCATCGACGAGTGCTTTGTGGACTTGACTGGAACGCCTAAGCTAAAAGAGGTCAGCTATCAAATTCGTGAGCGAGTTGGTGCGTGGACTGGCATACCTGTATGCGTTGGCATTGGCCCAACCAAAACACTGGCAAAACTTGCAAACTTTGTTGCCAAGCGACACCCTCGGTCTAAAGGCGTTTTCAACTACAACGACCTATCGGATGCTCAACAAGCCAAACTACTAAGCAAGATAGATGTGGGCGAAGTTTGGGGTGTTGGTAGGAGACTGACTAAACGGCTTGCCGAGCACGGGATTACAACCGCACAAGACTTACGAGCTGCACACTTACCAACTCTACGTGCAGCATTTGGCGTTGTGATGGAAAAGACACAGCGTGAACTACAAGGCATAGCCTGCATTGAGCTGGAAGAAATCGCACCAGCTAAAAAGCAAATAGTGTCCAGTCGCTCGTTCGGGTCGAGTGTCAAAAGTCTTGACGCTCTAAAAGATGCAATGAGTACATTTTCGGCAAACGCTTGTGCAAAGCTGCGGGCGCAAAACAGTCACGCCTCCCTCATACAAGTACACCTTGAAACAGACAGGTTCCGAGCTGATAAACCTCAGTACGCCCCTGCCCTGTCGATACCGCTGCCACAACCAACAAACGACAGTCTGATTGTGAATAAATGGGCTGCATACTTAATCGAACGGATGTACAAGCCTGAGTACGACTACAAAAGAGCTGGCATCACACTAGCTGAAATATGCTCAGTCAGCCAGTATCAAAGCGACTGGCTGGAACCCAAACAGGCTATAGATACCCGCTTAATGGATGCACTCGATGCGCTAAACAACCGATATGGGCGCGGGACAGTCAAAATCTCAACTCAAGGTGCATTTACCGAGTGGCAAATGAAGCAAGAGCGCAAATCCCCAAACTACACAACGGATTTGAAGCAAGCCCCTACTGTTTCATAACCACACTAAAAGCTGCAGCAACCTTCCAAATCAACGCTACAACGCCTTGTTAAATTTAAATTAAGTCGTCTCAGCTGCAGATTGGAAACGATTACGTTGTAGGGCTATTTAACCAGCTCGTCACTTCAGATACTTGTCCAAAAACTGTTTTGTACGCTGACGCGACTGTTCTGTGTGTTCAGCATCGTAAATAAGCGAGTGTCTTTTGCCATATGTATCTGGAAATGACTGCGCATTGATGCCAACTATGTCGAAGCCGTGAGTTGCTCGCTCATACTCGTAATACTCAGCTTGCCATGCTTTTGCTAAGTCTCGACAAAACGATGCAGGAGTCCAGTAGTCACGAAGGCCTGAGTGGATTTGGACTGGAATCACCCTCTTCCAGAGTTGCCCACTAGAACAGTACGGGTAGTAAGCAACACCAGCAGAAATGATTTGCTTTCCAAAGTTCTGCTCAACAAACCGAGCTTCTGCTGAGTAAAGAACACCCGCAGCGCCATGACTAAATCCAATTGCCCCTATTTTGTCAGTTGACCAGCCCTGCTGAAGAATCCACTTTGCCGCGTCATAAGCATCAGCAGAGCGCTGCTCATACGTCACAACCCTGAAAGTCTGATTGCAAATCTGACTTGCACCACGAGGCTCAATTGAATTGATGACAACTGCGTTATATCCCCATCCATTCAAAGCTTCAATCCATCCCTGAAGATGATTGCGCTCTGGACCACCGCAACCGTGCAACAGAATGACAGTTGGCGCCTTCTCTGCTTTCGTTCTATGCACTTCAGCTGGCAACTGAACAATCTGCTTGTTATGCAGTTCAGCAACTGGAATCTTTAGTGAGTTACAGCCAGCTAAAGCCAGCAGTCCAATCAACGCAACGAGTTTGAAAAACTTCATAAAAGCCTTTGCTATTCGGTTGATGATGCAGGCTTGTAGTAGCTATTTAACCGAGCACCAGATATGCTTTCACTCATCGTTTTTAGTATTTCTCCATATGGATGCTTAGTCTCGCCTGTCTCTGCGTTGTAAGCAGTAATGTTGTGATTAGCCTTGAGTTTTTCACATTCTTCGCGAAGCAAATTTCGCAATGCAATGAAGGTGTTGTCAGTTAGCTCGATGGTGTATGCATAGGTTGTCATAGCGTCTAACAAAGTCAATTTTGATAATTATCAACCAATCAAACATCCTCTGCAGCAAGTGCAGCTTCAAACGCTGATTTCACTAACTCATCTGTTACACAGATGCGGACGAGCTGAACAGAACTGCCACTGTTTTGTTTGATTGCCTTTGCTGTGATTGAAGCGCAAAGCTCTAGCGGAAACTTAAAAACACCTGTACCGATAGCAGGGATGGCTATGGATTCAATTTTGTTCTCATTCGCGACTTCGAAGACCGCATCTAAACACGCAATCAAAACAGCTTCAGCGTTTTCATCTAGCAGATAGTTGGCTGCACGTGTGTGAATAACAAACTCGTTCGGCAAATTGAATGCAGGAGTAATGATTGCACGTCCTAGTGCTAGCGGAGCGAACTGCTCACAATACTTTTCTAACTTGATACCTGCAGCACCGTGAATAGCTCCAGCGACACCAGAGCCTAAACGTAAATTTGCATTCGCTGAATTGACAACAGCCTGTATGTCTTCTTGTTTGACGATGTTGGCAATTTTTACTTCAACTTCCACAGCTCATCCTTAAATTGTCAATGCGAGTGCATCTGACAAAAACCATTTTAGATACCACTCACATAGCCAGTTCAGGAACTTTTTGAGAAGTACTTTTAGGTAGAAAACCACTTCATTTGACTCGTTTGGCGTAATTTCAGTACTCACTTGGCAACATCAATACCCAATGCTCACCGTCCCAACAGGCGTAAAAAATAAATTCGGGTATTGGAAAGTCTGTGTACGGAATAGCTTGCTGTGCGCGGACATTGCCGTTGCCATCTTCGTAGCGCATCACCGCCGAAGCGTTCGTGACTGTGACGCGGACGAGCACAAACCAATCACTAGTACCAAGCTCGCTTAGATGGCTTGCTACAGCATCCATCATCCAAAATGCACCCGCAGCTTCTGCCACATACTTAGTGCCATCAGTTAGCAGATGCCTTCGACTAATGCGGTAGTACTTTTCAGTCCCTGTGAAATGCGTGAGCGTAGCTGCGTCAAATGTCTCACGCATTGCCAACCTCCAGTTTTGCCAACTCAGCTTGGATGTCAGCCAACAAGTCAATGCGTAAGTTGGGTTGGATGTTGCAGTACAAATGATTGATTGCGTAGTTGATTACTTTTGCACGGTCATAGTCTGTGCTCGCGTTATCGAACTTATCGGCATAGACCTCTAACTCGTACATAGCACGTTGCAGTGAATTGATTGCGGATTGCAAACGCTCTTTTGCTATTTCCCGCACTTGCTGCTCTACCAACGCTTGAAGCTCTTTATTGCCTGCCATCTTTAGTCCTCTCTTGTGTTTGACTAAAGTATGTTTTCAACCTCCAAAATGGACAACCTGAAACCCGCCACTTTGGCGGGACTCATTGCTTAACAGCCAGCTTGGTAAGTGATTGCTGTGCGTTGCGCATCTTCAAACGCAGTGCAGCCTCCTTAGCTCGCTTTTGCGCTGTCTTTGCTTGCTGCTTTAACAAATTGACTTGCTGGCTTGCGCCATCAACGATTTCACATATACGCATAGTTACACCTCCCACAGTATTTAGTTGGCGTGCTGGCGCTTGAAGCAAACCAGCACACAGCCAATCACTTGTTGAATGCGCTGCGAATTTGTCCCGACACAGCTTCGATTTGACTATCCAACTCCCCTGCTTGCACAGCAGTGCCGACAGTTTCCAATGCCTCAATCAATGCAGCTGGGCTATTAACCTCGATTGCGTTTGCTTTGGGCGTGATGGCAATTACTTTTGCGCCATAGCGGATAGAGATACAAGCCTTGCCGTTTTCACCAACAAACCACCAAGGCTTGATGCGCTTTGGCACAGAGACTTGCACTCGTTCGCCGTCCGTGTTCGTGACTGTCTTAGTGCGAGTGGGGGCATATGTTTCCCCATTTTTTTGAGCCTTCGCTAATGCAAGCTGCTCAAAGATTTTTGCGCACAGCTTGTTACGGCGTTGAATGATTGGCGCTTGATTGCTGGGTTTCTTAGCTGCTACCAGTTTGAGTGAAGCGAGTGTTGCCATGGTGTTTTCCTTTCGTGTTTAACAGGGCAACACAAATTTATTTTCATGCGACGGCTCGGACAACCGAAAAAAATAGGACTGAATGGAAGTGATCCTGTATTAATGGCTTTTCTTATCAGTCGAGATAAATAAATGCATGAACAAGAAGCATGCTCTTACACCAGAACAGTTCCAACAGCAACTGCAATCAAAGCGAGATGCTGGACTGACCGATTGGTGGTTAAAACAGAATGGATTAAACCCAGATGCAATCGCTGATGTATGCATAGAAGTTTTGAATGCACAGCGAGTAGCTCATGCTGTCTTGCATCGTCACAAGGACTTGCTAACACCCAAGCAGCTACAACTCCTAAAGAATTTCAATCACAGGCTCAACGACAAAAAACAAAGGCGCAAGCTCAGACCATCATCCGCTTATCCAGTGCTCAACCTATGCGCCAAGATCAACAGGCAAGCTCATCGAATCGAATTAGAAACAAGGCAAAAAATTCAGGCGCTAAGAAAACATTAACCATCAAGGTAATAACGCGGGTTGTAATATGACGGCTAATGACCCCGCCCTGCACATGTCGCTGGTAATGGCGTGTGACACACAGGTGATGCCGCAGAGCAGTACGCAGGTCGCGTGCTTAGAGTTCCAATTCATCAGTCTCTAACTCTATTACCAGTGTGAAGCGAAACGATACTCGGATCAAATCACGCAACGGCGGCTAATAGCACCAAGGATCGGTCCTCGTGCTATAGCCGTCGTTCGCTCACTTAATCTGGATCAATCAAAAACACCACTAGCAACTACGTCGCTAGCGGCTAATTGCTAAAAAGGAAAAATGTGCGATGTGATGTGATTGAGCGACAGCGATTGAACATCACTGAAGCACAGCGAACAGGCGTTCGCTCATTACTAGTAAATAACTGCATGTACAAAGCCCAATACAAGTCACGCAGTCCCTACGAATCATGGAACACCCTTGGCATGTATACCAGCGAATCTAATGCGATCTCCAGTGCCATGCTCAAGAAGAAGCGTGGTGCATTGATAGTTCGCGTCACCAACAAATCAGGCTATGTCGTCTACACCAACTGATTTGTAGTTTTAAACAACATTTAGGCAAACGGCGATTGCTGGACTTCTTCAATAGCTACTTGATCAACACCACTATGCTTTTCGAATAGCTCCTTGAGCTCTCGATAGTCAAGTGACTTGGCATGCATCAGGTTTTGGTCATAGCAGGGAAATTTCCCACGTGCAGCGTTCTCAGCCAAACACGCTGCTTGCCTCAAAAATCGACCTGTTGTGGCAGCAAGAACGTTTTTGGGGATTACTGCTTCTTTCTTTCTAAATGTCTTCGAGCGCATTTCACTGGCGTAGGTTTCGTTTACGCCCACATTCATGCCAATTTCCCATAACGGCATAGCTGGCTCATAGGCTCTTGCTTTAGCCACAGTCAACGTTTGCTGCATCACCGCATAGCGAGCTTTAACTCCAGTAAGCGCATAAAGGGGTTCTTCGGGTGGCGCTTCGTCACTGTCCTCTCGCCTTGCTTTGTAGTACGTGATCATTTCACTGAACGTCTGCACCAGAACTGATCTGTCCGCATCCAGCGGCACACTGATAACAACAGACAGTGGGTTCCCCATCTCTGGTCTTGTTCTATCAAAGTAAGTGTCAAGTGCTTCAGACATGTCGCGCTGTTGTGCATATTCACCCGACTGCATCACGTGCAGAACCTTGAGCTTTAGGTCAGACAAGGACTGTCCAAAAAGGCGCAGGTTATTTTGATTTCGCCATTCGCTCAGGCTTTGCGTCCATACGTCCCCGAAGTTTTTCCTTGTCTCCCAGACCAATTCCGGCTCTGCCACTTCTGCAAAAAACTGCTCCCTGCTTGCCTGTCCTTGCATAACTCGACACGCGAAGTTGTAGCTAGGACTTAGCCGCAAGAACTCGGGCCACAAGTCATAGCGGTGGTCATCTGGCCTGCGCTCGCGCACAGAAGTCAGGTTGATATTGTCAATTCCCATACTTTATTCATTAACAACTAACTGTATTCAGATTATAGACTTTTTCACACCTAAGCCCCCCGAAATACAATTGACGCATAGCAAAAAGCTATATCCGCTCTTTAAAAATTCGACCTAAAACCCGATAAAACCAGCATAAAAGCTCGTTTTAAGCACATCTTCGCACATGCATTAATTGCACAGTTGTGAGCGACCGCTAACTTAATCATGTTAGCAACTGCCATTAACAACTATTCTTGAATCGCAATCGCCTAGAGCAATCCCGCTCGAAAGCAACCAGTCACACCACAGGAGGTTTATATGACTGACAACACAACTATCGACACTCAAACAGCACTGACCATGAGCTTCACAGCCAACGTCGTTGGCACACAACAGGAAGAGGTAATTGAGGCTGCTGAACTCAAGTTCCGCACCGACATGTTTATCAAAGACTTGGTAGCCAAGGTCGCTGAGTTCAGCAAACTTGAGGCACGTACTGATGCTTTTCTGTACGAGCTTCTTCAAGCCTGTTACGACACGTACGTAGTAATTAGCAATCCCAGCAGCAACATCGCTTCGGTAGCCTGCGAACAACTTGACAAGTACTGCTCCAAGAATGGCATTACGGGCGGCAAAGACATCAAGCTGCTGAGCAAGTTCATGAACAGCGTGTTCAAAGGACTCGATCGCAGCAAGATCTCCACATATAGCTACGTAATCAAGTATGGAATCAAGAACAACGTTGCCAACGGCGCACTTGCTGCCGAGATCAAGCGCACGGGTGGAATTCAAGCGATCAAGAAAGCCAGCTTCAAGGATATCGCTGCCAAGACTAAAGCCAAGGTCGAAGATAACTTGCAGCAAGCTCAAACAAAGGTCAGTCAGAGTTCCATGGGCGTCGTTGATATCCCCAACGCAATTGGCGCAGTCAGCAAACTCAAGTCTGGGGAACAAGTGGTGCTGATCGCAACGGTCAATGCCGAACGCAAGTTCGTCATCCAAGCAGCCACTAGCGACGCAACCGTCATCAAGTCTGCCGTTCTTGCTGCAGCCAAGCCCAAGGAAACGAAGGAGAAGGCGCAGGAAGCTGAAAGCGCCGACGACGCCGTCATCACTGCAGATCAAGCAGAACTCGAAGCAGCTTAACTAACAAGGAGATACAACATGCAACTGAATCCAAACTTTGACACAACATACGAGCCCAAGACACTGAACGACATCGTGTTCACGCAACATCAGCAACGCAATCACTTGCGTGATGTTGTAACCGGTCGCAACCCGTTTCCGGGCAGCGGCAAGAACGGCATCTTGCTTGTAGGCGACACAGGCTCTGGCAAGAGCACTCTTGCAAAACTACTACCAGACTTGATCGAAGTGGCTCGTGGCGGAGAGGAGGCTCATCCCATCTATCACCAAATCACTTCTTCAAACGGCGGAGTTGCGCTTCTGGACAAGATTGAGAATCGGGTGCAGCTGGTTACGATCGGGCAGGAGTTTCACTACATCGTTCTTGACGAGGTTGATTTGCTCTCTGCGACAGCCATGGACAAACTTAAAAGCGTGATGAACATCGCTTACAAGTCCTGCATCTGGATCATGACAACAAACGACTACGGCCGAATTTCGACGCCTGTCGTTAATCGCTGCCACACCTACTTTCTCAATCACGCACCATCGATTCAGTGGCTTCCACTGTTTAATCGAATCCTTAGCGATCACGGAATCACCGACATCAGTGAAACGGAAATGCTGGAGCGAATCGACATGTGCAATGGCAGTGGTCGCGATGTGATTGAAGCTGCTAAACAAATCATCCTTGATCGGGAGGAAGATGTGTTTCCTCCTGCAATCAAGCTCAGCCTAAACGTAGTTTAAAACTACAAATCTGCCCACTAAACAGCCCACGCTGCTTAGTGGGCCACTTATGCAAACCCTTCTCATCCGAGTAATTTAAGGACATATATGAATAACGACTCACTTGAAAACTTGTTGCTAAAAGTTAGCTTGCAGTCAATTAAGGATTTGGTTTCCGACACCCTTGACCCAATTACTGCACAAGAAAGAATTGAGCATCTTGCATTTATGCGGCCTATTCTTGGCATTACACAGCTCATCGAAGTTTGTCCGCCTCAAATGAATTACTTGTACATCATTAAGTTTGGTTTTTCACCTAACTTTTTGTATGAAACACGTTATTCAGACAACCTCATGCATCTTGAGCAGTTGTATTGGTTGATGAAAATTCCCTTTTATGAATGCAACGAGGAGCCTGGCATCTGCGATGAAGAAGGACTGGCAGAATGGCTCTCACGCAGCCAAATTGAAATTCTCGGTTCGACTGATCAAAGTCATAAACTTACGACTTCAAAGTTGCTCAACTCAGTCAAAAAGTTTGAGCGATTCTTGTAATTGAAGTTTTTACACATTAATTCAGCCCACTAAGCAGCCCATGCTCTTAGTGGGCTTTTTTTTCTTCAGATGCTCATCATATGCTTGAGCTCTAGTGTCACTTGCGACCCATAGCGGTCACCAGATTAGCGCTAGTCAACGACCGATCGTCCCGTACTTGACGTTCCGCCCTTAAAAGGCAAGCATTTCATTTCAGAACGAATCTTGCCGTCGACTGCCTACCTCCGACTGATATGACGGCAATGATTTTTGTGCCAGGACCGACTTTGAAAGCCCCGGCGGCCTCCAGTTTGTCATCGCTAGGCTTGAGATCAACTTCTTGCTTTTCAGCGCCGGTCAGCAGCGTCAATTTGGCTGAGGCTTTGGACACATCG
>JACCDV010375844.1_pt1 | contig 26516 bp, 27 predicted proteins | sample 7446131 | NCBI WGS metagenome assembly JACCDV01 (sample SAMN15323448, study PRJNA562643) | freshwater metagenome | isolation source: river surface water | place: USA:Blue River Watershed | collected 2017-08-17 | reverse complement strand
GGCTCGCTTTTTTGACCTTCGATTGCTGTTAAATTCTCTTGCTTCAATTTTTCAAATTCAGCCGCAGGGAATACAGGTTGCTTTAATGCCTCAGCCACTAATTTCATAGCAGGGATTAAATTTTCACGCGTTGTTTCAATCGAAACGTTCGCTTGTGTTGCGCCACCAGAGATACCCACGCGTGCTTTTAACTTGTCTAATTCATCTTGGAATTGTTGACGTGTGTGCTTCGCTGTACCCTTAGTTAACATATCTGCCGCTAAATCTGCTGCAGTAGCTGTACCCATTAACGATTTTTCATCACCAAAACGTAAAGTCATTCTAGCGTAAACTGAATTACCTCTTGTTTTCTTAGATAACAAGGCTACTTGAACACCACCGATTTTCTCAGTTTTCGTACGCGCATCAATGTTTGCTGGAGATGGATCAAACGCTTCTCCTTGGCTAACTGCTGCCTTAGGCTTGAAGTCTTTTAAAACTGTTGCTACGTCTTTTGCTTCAGGAATCTCCGCACGATCTGGTTTCTCTGTAGGGTAGAAGGTACCAGTGGTTCTATTAGAAGATTTAAAATACGCAGCTGCCACACGCTGAATATCAGCTGGAGTTATTTTCTCTAATTGGTTACGTGTGTGGAACAATAAACGCCAATCGCCTTGTGCAATGTATTCTGAAAGTCCTACACCTACACGTTGTGCATTGTTTAATAACAATTCGATGTTCTTAATACCTTTTGTCTTGATACGATCCACCTCTTCTTTGGTAGGAGGAGTTTTGGCAAAATTCTCAATCGTTTCAACCATGATCTTACGAACAGAATCCAATGATTTCTCTTTTAATACCTCAGCACCAAAATAAACTAAGCCTGGCTCCTTTAATTGGAAAGTCATCCCGAATTGGCTACTCGCTTTCTTCGTATCAATCAATGCCTTGTACAAACGACCAGATGGAGCATCAGTCAATAAATCAGTCATTACATCCACAGCAACATAATCTGGGTGTAAGCCTGAAGGAATATGATAAGCCATTCCGATTACTTGAACATCACCTACACGACGTAGAGTTACTTCTCTTTCACCATCTTGTGTCGGTTCAGAAGTGAATGTAGGCGTTAATACGCGCTCTGGACGTGGAATAACGCCAAATTTCTCATTAACTAACTTCAATGTTTTGATTGGGTCGAATTTACCAGCTACTAATAATACCGCATTATCTGGTTGGTAATATTTGCGGTAGTAGGCTTGTAAATTTTCGATAGGCACTTTTTCGATGTCAGAACGAGCACCGATAGTCGAGTTACCATAGTTATGCCATAAGAAAGCAGTAGAAACGATACGCTCCATTAAAACACTTCCTGGATCGTTTTCGCCACGTTCGAATTCATTACGAACGACAGTCATCTCCGTTTCTAATTCGCTTTTCGAGATACGTGAGTTGATCATACGATCTGCTTCCATATCTAAAGCCCAGTCTAAGTTCTCGTCTGTCGCTGCAAAAGTCTCGAAGTAGTTTGTACGGTCTAACCAAGTTGTACCATTGAATTGAGCACCGTGATCCGAGATCTCCTTGGCTACTTCCTTGTGTTTTTCTTTCGTACCCTTGAACACCATGTGCTCTAATAGGTGGGACATCCCCGTTTCACCATAGCCCTCATGGCGAGAACCTACTAAATAGGTGATATTAACGGTTATGGTTTGTTTAGATGGATCTGGAAATAATAAAACGCGTAAACCATTCGCTAATTTATATTCCGTAATTCCCTCCGCTTCAGTTACCTTTTCAGGTATTGGAAGGCTAGCGGACGCCTTTTGTGTTGATGGAGTGGGTTTAGGTTGCGCTAATGCAGGTTGCAAAAGACAAAGCAGTAAACCCGATAGAATAATTCTCTTCATAGGGGTATTTTGTTTATAGACTAGAAAATTAAAAAATTATTGAATTGAAATGATGGATAAAATGATAAACGGCAAAAATTATTTCTTGTATTGTTGAATTAACTTGTAGATCGCTTTTTGTGTTTCCATGTTAGGGAAATATTCAAAAATAATTTCATGTTTATCATAATCCAATAAAAGGCCTGATTCTAAGAAGTGAAAGGCTTCTTTGAATTGACCAGCTTTGATTAAAAAGATGGCAGCTCGGTAATACAAGTCTGCTTCTTCTGGTAATTCATCGATGGCGGAAAGCATAATTTCTGCACACTTTTCGAAATCATTCAAATCGTAATGCAATTGCGCCCATTTAACCCAAGTTGGAGCGAAGAAGGAGTCTAAATCGATGGATTTGGCATAAGCCTCATCAGAAGAAACAGGATTGCCTAAATAGGCCTCTACATCTGCTAATCCTGTCCAATAAAGTGGATTCGTGTCATTTAACTTTAGCGCTTTCTTCAAGAAATGCAAGGCCTCGAACCATTTGTCCATTTCAGTTAAACAAACAGCTAAGCCATAATAGCCCTCGTCCCAAAGAGGATCGACCTTAATCGCCTCTTTATACTGTATTAAAGCCTCATCAAAACGACGCTGCCGTTCAATACTCGCACCTAAACAGCAATATAATTCTGGATTCGGATCATCGTATTTCAAGCATAATTGATAGGATTCTTCTGCCTTCGCATATTCTTGAATATTCATGTAGGTATTGCCTAAATTGAATAAAGAAGACCCAAAAGTTGGTTCAATCGCTAGCGAATATTCGTACGCATCAATCGCCTTTTCAAACTGCTTTAATTTCGAATAGGCAATGCCTAAATTATACCATGCCGTAAATGAAAACGGATCAGCATCGATGAATTGTTTGTAATAGGGGATGCTTTCCTCGATTTTGCCTATTTCATCTAAGCAATTAGCGAGTTCCACTAGGGCATTTTCGTTCTCCGAATTTAATTCTAAACACTTCTTTAACATGTCTACCGCTTCTCTTGGTTTCCCCCAAGCTTGGTAGCTAAGTCCTATTCGGAAATAAACCTCATCTTTTTCCTCTGTACGATCTAAAGAAGCTAGAAATAGTTGGATGGATTCTTCGTGTTGCCCCATTTGGCTTAATAAATAACCTTTTACTAGGGTTAATTCGATGTCATTAGGGAATAATAGGATGGAATTTTCAATTAGTTCCATGGCCTCTTCGGGCTTTTGCATTTCCCCTAAAATTTGGGCTTTCAGCGTAATTAATTCCAAGGAATAGTTGAAATGGCTAAGACCTAAATTAACAGCCTCTAAGGCTTGGTCAAAACGGGATTGAACAAAGTAATGTTCGGCGATTTGTTCCAAAGTCTCTGCATCGAAAAACGCGTTTTCTTGCTGATTCAACATGTTCTCGTAGCGTTGAACAGAAGCTTGGATGTCTTCTTTATTCTCGTCGAATTCGGGATCTAGCATTTTTCTGGATACATTTTTACTAAAATAAAGAATATTATTTATTCTTGAACCCCTTTTCGGCTTATTTTTGTTCCAAATAACTCATAATGTCAAAAATCTGTGCCATTGCGGACCTCGGTACGAATACCTTTCAATTATTAATTTCTCCTCTTTCTAAGTTTCAAGTGGAACAACAGCTGCAAAGACCAGTTGGATTAGGGAAGGGAGCGATGGAACAGGTCACATTACAGCCAGATGCGATGGATCGAGCACTGACTGCTCTACATGAATTCAGGACTTTGTTTATTTCCAAAGGAGGAGTTGCCACCGATTTTTATGCCATTGGTACCAGTATTTTACGCAGAGCATCGAATGCAGATGTCTTTATTCAACGGGTTTACGATGAATTAGGCATTCAAATTCAGATTATTGATGGTATGCAAGAAGCAGAATATATCTATGCGGGTATACGAAATTCCTTGCCAGAACGTTGGGAGAAAACAAGTCTAGTAATGGATATTGGCGGTGGAAGTGTAGAGTTTATTTTGTTTAAAGGTGATGAAGTGCTTTATCGCGTGAGTTTAGAATTAGGTGGATTGCGTTTGAAATCCCTTTTTTCGGTGGATAATGAGTTTGATTTATCAATTGTTGGAGGATTAGATGCCTATGTGACGAGCGAAATGGCTGAGCTTATGAAAGTTTGTGAAGAGGTAAAGCCAAAAGTTTTAATCGGTGCGGCGGGTGCTTTTGAAACGATTCTAGATTTAGAGAATAGATCAGGGCAAACGCCTGCCTCTTGTGAGTTAGATTTAGCTGTTTTTTTAGGGCATAAATCAAGCTTGGATGCATTAGCGTATGAAGAGCGAGTAGAATATCCAGGAATGAAAGCATTTAGAGCGAGTATATTTCCTTATGCTACCTTTTTAGTGGAGAAAGTTTTGCGGGAATTGGAGATTAAGGAGCTTTGGTTTTCGTCGTATAGTTTAAAGGAAGGGTTTTGGTTTACTGAACTCCAAAATCCATCAAACCAACCTTAGATTTTGAAAAAAAAATTGTAAACTTGTAGTATATAAGATTAATCAACCCCTTCATATGGCTTTTTCATTAGCAACTATTTTACTTCAGGCGGGTACCGTGACCGTCGATTCTACTGCAGCTATGGCAGATTCCATTGTTAACTCGGCTCCTGTTCAAGAAGTTACGAAAGTAGTAGTGGAAGAGTTTTCTGTATTGGACTTATTATCAAAAGGGGGATATGTCATGTACCCGATCGGCTTCTTGTTCGCAGCAGCCGTATTCTTGTTCATAGAACGTTATTTATACATCCGCAAGACGGCAAAATTAGATGAGGATTTCTTGCACAAGATTCACGATATGTTGCAAGCTGGCAACGTTCAAGGAGCAATTAACTTCTGTAAATCAACCTCTTATCCGATTGCTAAGCTATTAGAGAAGGGTTTATCTCGTCTAGGTTCTCCTATTCGTGATATTGAAGCGGCGATAGAGAATAAGGCCAAAGTAGAGATCTATAATATGGAGAAGAATTTAGGTATTCTTAGCGCAATTGCACGTATCGCTCCTATGTTTGGATTCTTAGGTACCGTGACCGGTATGATTCGTACGTTCCATAATATTTCCATCTCGAACAAAATTGATATTTCAACGATTGCCGGTGGTATTTATGAGAAAATGGTGACATCCGCATCTGGATTGATTGTAGGTATCATAGCCTATGTATTGTATACTTTATTGACGACTATGATTGATCGCACGATTAATAAAATGGAAATTACAGCGATTGATTTCTTAGATATTCTTCACAAACCAGCGTCTAAAGCCTAATTCGATGAATTTCAGAAAAAGAGCCAGAGAAGCATCAGAAGTAGAAACAGGAGCCCTAGCGGATATTCTTTTCTTTTTATTGATGTTCTTTTTAATGATTTCGACGCTAGCTTCTCCGGATGCAATAAAATTGCTTTTACCAGAAACAGCAAAGCCGATGCCTACACCAGCAAATGAAGTAATTCGTTTGACAGTAGATGAGCAGCTAAATTATTACATTGATGATCGTTTAGTGGATGTGGCTAATTTAGAAGCAGAATTGACGAAAGAAGCAACTTCTAAGAAGGCTGTCACCTTGGTGGTTCGGATGGATCGCAACCAGACGGTACAAGAATTGACCAATATCTATGACCTAGCGGCTAAATTAAAGCTCGCGATGGTGATGGCCGCGGAAAAGAAAAAATAGAAAACATCGTATTCTTGGGCAAAATACGGCCTAAAATCGTATATTTGCACTTATATCTCAACTGTTTGTAGAGTTGAGAATCATTTTGTTTTCTTTTTTAATGGAAAAAATCCTAAAGTTCGGTGGTACTAGTTGTGGTAGCATTGAAAGTATTCAATCCGTTCTGACTATCATTGAGTCGAACTGGAAATCCTCCCCAGACTTTGCTGTTGTCTTTTCTGCGATGAGCGGTGTGACGAATCATTTGTTAGAAGCGGGCACCCTAGCGGCTCAGCCGAAAAGTACAGTAAATACGCTGATTGAGACGATTGAAACACGTCATTTTGACGTCATTAAGCACTTTATTCCGGTAACGGAACAAAGTCAAGTTATCGCACATGTACGTACTTTGGTTAATGAATTACGTGATGTGTTGAAAGGAATTAATTTGATTAAGGAGATTTCGCCTAAGACTTCAGACGCATTAGTGAGTTTTGGGGAGCGATTATCGACTTATTTAATTTACGCAATTCTACAACAGAAAGGACTCCCGGTTGTCTATGTGGATGCACGGGAGATCATAAAAACCAACAGTGCTTTTGGTCATTCAGAAGTAGATTTTGCGGTAACAAATTCCTTAATTGCTTCCTACTTTGAAGCGAACAAAGGTAAAATAGGTTTGATAACTGGTTTTATTGCTTCCAATGATAAAGGGGAGACAACGACTTTAGGTCGTGGTGGTTCTGATTATACTGCTTCAGTGATTGGTGCTGCGCTAGGGGTAAAAGAGATTCAAATTTGGACGGATGTGGATGGAATGATGACAGCTGATCCACGCAAAGTTAAGTCTGCCTTCACCATTCCTTCTATATCGTATGCTGAAGCGATGGAATTGACCCATTTTGGAGCTAAAGTGATATACCCTCCGTCATTGCAACCTGCTTTTGCTAAAAACATCCCGATTCGGGTCTTAAATACCTTTAATCCATCTTTCGCAGGCACGGTTGTCAGCAAAGATCCGACGAGTAGCCCCTACATTATTACAGGAATTTCTTCTATTGATGCGTTAGCTTTAGTGAACTTACAAGGTTCAGGGATGATCGGTGTAGCTGGGGTTTCAGCTAAATTATTTACTGTTTTGGCCCGCGAAAAGATATCAGTAGTCTTGATTTCTCAGGCTTCTTCTGAACATAGTATCTGCTTTGCCATTGATCCATCTGTAGCAGATAAAGTGAGAAAGGTGTTAGAAAAAGAATTTGCAGCCGAAATGGCAGCCGGAGATATTGAAGGAATTGATATTCAAAAAGACCTCTCTGTCATTGCTGTGGTGGGTGAGGGTATGCGTAAGCACACAGGTGTTAGCGGTAAGTTATTCTCCTCTTTAGGTAAAAATGGAATTAATATTGTTGCAACAGCTCAGGGTTCATCTGAGTTAAATATATCGGTGGTGATTGAAAATAAGGACCTTTCCAAGGCTTTAAATGTCATTCACGAGACTTTTTTCTTCTCTCAGATTAGGACATTACACCTCTTTTTAGTGGGTGCTGGTTTGATAGGAAAGACTTTGTTAGCTCAAATTATTGGTCAGGAACATTATTTGGCCAAATACAAGGGAATCCGAATTCGTCTAATCGGTATTGCGAATAGCCGGAAGCAATTGATTCAAGAGGAAGGAATTGAGTTAGATAAGGCCTTAGACTTGTTGAATCAAACGGGTCAAGGGGCAGATTTAGCGGGTTTTATTGCTCAAATCAAATCCTTGAACTTGCCTAATTCTATCTTTGCGGATTGTACAGCAAATAAGGAGATTTATACGAATTATTTAGGCTTATTTCGGTCGAATATTTCAGTAGTAACCCCTAATAAGGTGGCTAATTCAGGTCCCTATGAATTATATGCACAATTGCATCAAACCGCTCTAGCTAAAGGGGTTAAGTTCTTGTATGAAACGAATGTGGGGGCAGGTTTGCCAGTCATTAACACCCTGCAAGGCTTAATCGCATCAGGTGATCGCTTTGAGAAAATTGAAGGGATTTTATCCGGTACTTTATCGTTCTTATTTAATCAATTTAAGCCTGGGAAATCCTTTGGTGAGGTATTAAGAACCGCGAAAGAAAAAGGGTATACGGAGCCGGATCCACGAGAAGATTTGAGTGGGATGGACGTGGCGCGTAAAATTTTAATCTTGAGTCGTGAAATTGGGATGAAATTAGAATTCTCCGATATCACGATTGAGAAGATTATTCCTCCAGCTTGTGAGGCTGCACCATCGGTAGATGCCTTCTTTGAGGAGATTGATAAAGCAAATGATTTCTTCGAGCAATTAGTGAATGAAGCCGCTTCGAAAGGGGAGGTTCTGCGTTACATTGCTTGTTTGGAAAATCAAAAAATTACCATCGGTTTACGCTCAGTGGGTTCTTCACACCCATTCTATCAAATGGATGGGGCAGATAATGTGATTGCCTTTACGACAAAGCGTTACCATGATCGTCCTTTAGTAATAAAAGGACCTGGAGCAGGAGCGGAAGTGACTGCCTCTGGTGTTTTTGCCGATATTGTATCCATTGGTAGTCATCTCGCATAAAATGGAAAAGATACGTGTATATGCGCCTGCAACGGTAGCGAATGTGGCTTGTGGATTTGATATCTTCGGTTTTGCAGTGAATCACCCCGGAGACGAGGTGGTGTTAGAAAAAAAATCAACACCTGGAATCATCATTAAAGAGATTACTGGAGACGATGGTCGTTTGCCCAAAGCCGTGGAGAAAAACACCGCCGGTATCGCCATCCAAAAATATTTAGCTTTTATCGGTTGTGAAGACCAAGGTTTTGAGCTGTCTTTACATAAGGATATGCCTTTAGGTTCAGGCTTGGGTTCCTCTGCAGCTTCGGCTGTAGCAGGTGTTTTCGCGGCAAATGAACTCATGGGCCGCCCTTTATCCGTAAAAGACCTCTTGCCCTTCGCGATGGAAGGTGAGCGCGTCGCCTGCGGCTCCGCGCACGCGGACAACGTAGGCCCCTCGTTATTAGGCGGCTTTATCGTCATTCGTTCCTACGATCCTTTAGATATCATTCAGGTGCCTGTACCTGCCGATTTATACGCCAGCATCGTTCATCCTCAAATCGAGGTAAACACAAAGGATGCCCGCGGTATTTTAAACAAAGAAATTCCCTTGTCCGCCACCATCACCCAAATGGGTAACGTGGCTGGTCTTATAGCTGGCCTCTTACTGCCAGATTATGACTTAATTGGTAGATCACTAGTGGATGTCATTATTGAGCCGTCAAGAGCCATTTTAATACCTGGGTTTGCAAAAGTGAAAGCAGCGGCTATCGCCAATGGTGCTTTAGGTTGTTCGATCTCTGGTTCTGGTCCATCGCTATTTGCCTTGTCAAAAGGGGAAGAAACAGCAAAGAAAGTGGCTGAAGCCATGGCTGCTGAATTCGCTGCTTTGGGTATCGGATCGGAGCAATATGTCTCCCAAATCAATCAAAAAGGTCCCGTAGTCTTAGCTGATTAAGCTTTAGGATGCGCTTGCTGGTAAATCGCCTTCATCTTTTCCATCGAATTGTGGGTATAGACTTGCGTTGCGGCAAGATTCGCATGGCCTAATAATTCTTTGATGGCATTTAAATCAGCCCCTCTGTTCAACAGGTGCGTCGCATAGGTATGACGCAAAACGTGCGGAGATAATTTCTCCAGCTGGCTAAATTCCCCTAGATTTTTCTTCACTAATCGTTGTACAAACATCGGGTAAAGTGGCTCTCCTTTATCTGTTAATAATAAATGAGCGTTTTCGAAGGTGCAAAATTGGCGGTAAGTCTGTATGAGTTCCACTAAGAAGGCAGGAATCGGTATCATCCGCTCCTTATTTCGTTTTCCGATGACGCGTATCGTTTTAGCCGCTAAATTGACTTGGGTATTTTGCAAGGAGATGAGTTCGGCGAGTCGAATACCGGTCCCATACAATAAAAACAGGATGAGTTCGTCGCGCGCTTCACTAAAATTAGAGGAGATTCTTCGGTTCTCTACAAGGTTTTCCATCTCTGATTCACGAACGAAATGGGGGATTTTCTTCGTGGTTTTCACCATCCGAATGGATGCCATCGGATTTTCGGTGATTTTTCCTGTTCGTAGAAGGTATTTATAGAAGGTACGAAGCGTGGCTAATTTGCGGTTAATGCTTCGGTTTTGGATGCTATCATCGGATAAACTGATGAGCCATTTCCTTACCTCCATGGCTTGAACTTGCTGGAGTTCTGTGGGATTTATAAAAGCGGTAAATTGCTCTAAGTCAGTGGAGTAGGAGGTAATCGTGTGCGAACTGAGGCGCCTTTCGATGGACAGGTGGTCCAAAAAAAAATTGACTAATTCACGATTCATCATCGAAATTAGTCAATTCCTGTAAAGAATGTATAGGAAATTAGTTATTAATATTTCCGTAAGTGATTTGCTTGTAAGCAGCACGAATCATTTCTTTACGACGTCCTACAGAAGGTTTTTCGAAAGCAGATCTTCTACGTAGTTCTTTCACTACACCTGTTTTTTCAAATTTCTTCTTGAAGCGCTTTAAAGCCTTATCAATTGATTCGTTTTCTTTTATCGAAATAATTAACATTTTCTTTTGTCTGTTTTTTTAAATTGTGTGCAAAGATAGTAATATTTTTTTGATGCGCAATAGCTGATTCGATTATTTCAATGAATGTTTTTGCCTATTTTTGTGCTTTCATCTTAAAGGAAATTATGTCAGACTTTTCACGGACAACGGTTACTGCAGCGTTAATTTATGCGAACGGGCCTATTCACATCGGTCACTTAGCAGGTTGTTACTTGCCAGCAGATATCTATGTTCGGTATTTACGCCTTCAAAAGAAGGATGTGATTTTTGTGTCTGGTACGGATGAACACGGGGTGCCTATTACAATTAAGGCAGCTAAAGAGGGTAAAACTCCACAACAAGTCGTTGATTATTACTATAAAGAGATCAAAGACTCTTTCGAGCAATTTGGTATTTCGTTTGACATTTACGGTCGAACATCCGATCCTGTTCATCATGAAGTTTCGCAAGAATTCTTTTTGAAATTATATAACGAAGGGAAGTTTGTGGAGGAAGTGACAGAGCAATTCTATGATGAAGAGGCCAAACAATTCTTAGCGGATCGATACATCACGGGTGATTGTCCTTCTTGTAAGCAGCCTGGTGCCTATGGTGATCAATGCGAAAAGTGCGGAACGACACTTTCGCCTACTGAATTAGTTAATCCAAAATCGGCTTTGAGTGGCTCAAAGCCCGTTTTAAAGCCTACCAAAAACTGGTTCCTGCCTTTAGATCAATGGCAGCCAGAATTAGAAAAATACATTGCTTCACACCCAGAATGGAAGTCGAATGTGACAGGTCAAGTGAAATCTTGGTTGCAAGAAGGTTTGAAACCTCGTGCGATGACACGTGATTTGAACTGGGGAGTGCCTATTCCTTTGCCGGATACGGAGGGGAAAGTACTTTATGTATGGTTTGATGCGCCTATCGGTTATGTCTCCATGACAAAGCAATTAACGCCGGAATGGGAGACCTATTGGAAGGCAAAAGATAGCCGTATTGTTCATTTTATTGGAAAAGATAATATCGTCTTCCATTGTTTGATTTTCCCGGCGATGTGTATGGCACACGGAGGTTATCAGTTAGCGGATCAGGTGCCAGCAAATGAGTTTATGAACCTGGAAGGGGATAAGATTTCAACCTCGCGCAATTGGGCAGTTTGGTTGCATGAATATTTAGTGGATTTTCCTGGAAAGCAAGACGTTTTGCGCTATGCATTGACGGCTTCGAGTCCTGAAACGAAGGATGCAGATTTTACCTGGGCTGATTTTCAGACCAAAAACAACTCCGAATTAGTGGCCATCCTGGGCAATTTCGTGAATCGAGCCTTTGTGTTAATAGATAAAAACTTTAATTCAGTTGTTCCCCCTAAGTTAGAAGGAACAGGTTTAGAGGCTGATTTAATGGCCGCTGTGGCAGATATTCCAGCTAAATTGGAAGCTGCTTTAGAAAATTACAAGTTCCGTGATGCGCTTGTTTTAGCGATGGAAATTGCTCGTTTGGGTAATAAGTATTTAGCGGAAGCGGAGCCTTGGAAGATTATGAAAGAGGATACAGCGAAGGCTGGAACGGTGTTAAATTATGCGGTTCAATTAGTAGCCCAAGCGAGTATTGCTCTCGAGCCATTTATTCCGTTTAGTGCGCATAAATTGCGTTCTGCTCTCGGAATGACTTCTTTTGAATGGTCCAGTTTAGGTAATTTCGAGGTAATTTCTGCTGGAACTGCTTTGCAGAACCCAGGTTTGTTATTCGAAAAGATTGAAGATGAGGAGGTACAAAAGCAAGTGAATAAATTAACCCAAACAAAAGCTCAGATGGAATTAGCTTCGAAATCGGTGCCTGCTTTGAAGGAAACGGTAGCCTTTGATGATTTTGCCAAAATGGACATTCGCATTGGCGAAATCGTCGCAGCAGAGAAGATGGAGAAGAGTAAGAAGCTATTGAAGCTTCAGGTAAATGACGGATTTGTGACTCGTACCATCCTGAGTGGAATTGCGGAGCATTTTGCTCCAGAGGATCTTGTAGGTAAGCAAGTGACTTTTTTAGCTAATCTAGCACCTCGAAAAATGATGGGAATAGAGAGTGAGGGTATGATTTTAATGGCAGAAGATGCGGATGGAAGTCTAGCTTTAGTACAGCCCAATAAACAAATCTGGAACGGAGGAACCGTGAATTAAGCGCTAAAATAGGCTAGGTATAAAATAAAAATAAGGTCAGAAGAAACTTCTGGCCTTATTTGTTTAACCTCTAAACCTATTTAACTATGAAAATTTATACAAATATAATGCTTTGGCGGATATTTTATAAGATTAATGCAAAAAAAATATAAAAAAAAGGTGAAGTTAAAAACTTCACCTTTTTCGATTACCTCTAAACCTATTTAACTATGAAAACTACTAACAATCTAATTAAAATATGACAATCAAGTGGTCTTGTTGTTCTGAGCTGTTATCAAAATTAGTGTCGATAACGGGCTCAGTGCTAACAATGGACCAAACTAAGTTGATCTTTTTAGCTGCTTGATTAATTTCTTTGATCCAATTTAACGTCTTTACATCTGAAAAATTTTGTCCTTGCTCAGAAATAGTTTTGATGGTCTGGTTGAAAACCGCTTTTTCTGAATCAGCTACTTTTAAGTAAGATGTATTGTTGTTTTGGAAATCTTCTAAAATCGATATAGTCAATGTTGCTGCACTTGCGCTCTTCACTTGAGCATCTTTGCGAATCAACGAAGTGATTACTTCTGATAATGTTTCTGTTTTTACTGATAAATCGTTTGAACGATTAAATGAACGTGCTTCTTCTCCTGCAACCGCAACTAGGTTTAATCCAATTAAACAGCTAGCTAATAATAATGTCTTCTTCATATTTTTGTTATATTTATTATCTAAATCAACAATGCAAAATTATTGCATTTTTTTAATATGGCAAAACTTTATTTTAGTCTATTTTATGTTCAATTTTTCCGAAAATTCTTATTTTGATTTCAAATTCAGAATTATTTTTAAGTTTTATTAAATAATTCGGAATAATATTTGGTTAAATATTTTAATACATTTGAATAATTCTTATTTAAAAATTGCGGAAAAATTCAAATATTCTTTAAAAAGTACAATCATTGGTTGTATTTGTTCATTGTTTTGGTAAGTCCCTCAAAGCAGAATGATTCAATTATCTCTGCAGTTTTGTCTAATATAAAAGGAATCGTCTCAAATTCTGCCTCAGAAAAGTTACTTAACACGTAATCTGCTTGCCTTCCTTTAGGGAAATCACTACCAATTCCCATGCGCAAACGGGGGTATTCAGAGCCTGAAAGGACTTCTTCGATGCTTTTCAATCCGTTGTGTCCACCTGATGAACCTTTAGGCTTTAAACGCAAGGTGTCGAAAGGAAGTGCTAAATCATCCACGAGAACGAGCATGTTCTCTTTTTCGATCTTATAGAAGTTTAGCCAGTAATTAACAGCCTTACCACTGAGGTTCATAAACGTGGTTGGTTTAATCAAATAAATGGTGTGCCCTTTCTCTTTAAAGGAAGCTACAGAGGCTAGACGATCTGTTTTGAAGTTGATGTCTTTTTGTTTGGCCAAATAATCAACCGCCATAAAACCGATATTATGCCGAGTAAATAAGTATTGCGGGCCTATGTTGCCCAATCCAACGATTAAAAAGTTCATAGGGTATTGAATTTGCATACAAATTACGCTCAAATTTTTTAGAACACCTCTTTGCGCTTACCTTCGTGAAAAATTAATTCGATGAATAAAATAGCCTGTATCACAGGTGCGAGTTCCGGAATCGGCCGCGCCACTGCTGAATCTTTAGCGAAAGAAGGATTTCGTTTAATCTTGTGTGGAAGAAGAAAAGAGCGCTTAGATGAGTTGAAAGCAAGCTTAAAGGTGGATTCGACGATTCTTGTTTTTGATGTAGCGGATCAAATATCGGTTATATCTGCATTTGAATCCTTATCAGGGGATTGGAAAAATATCGATGTGCTGGTTAATAATGCGGGTAATGCACACGGGATGTCTGCTATTCAAGATGGCGACGTGGCTGATTGGGAGGCGATGATGTCTTCTAATGTAACAGGTTTATTATATGTATCGAAAGAAGTGATTAAAGGGATGGTGGAGCGCCAGTCTGGTCATATCATTAATTTATCCTCTATCGCAGGAAAGCAAACCTATCCAAATGGTAATGTGTACTGCGCTTCTAAGGCAGCGGTGGAAGCTTTGTCATCTGGAATGCGTCAAGACTTAAATGCTTTCGGCATTAAGGTGTCGAATGTGGCTCCAGGGGCAGTTAATACGGAATTTTCAAATGTTCGCTTTAAAGGGGATGATGCGAAGGCAGCCTCTGTTTATACAGGATTCGAACCTTTAGTTGCAGAAGATGTTGCAGATTTAATTCGCTATATCGTAACAGCACCTGCTCATGTGAACATTGCGGACGTGACGATTTTGCCAAAAGCCCAAGCTTCAGCTACACAAATACTTCGAAAAAATTAAATTGAACGTTGGCGAACAGTCTCAAAAATGATGACACCCGCTGCAACCGACACATTTAAGGATCCTACTTGACCTGTTTGTGGGATTTTAGCAATCTCATCTGATTTGCGGATGATTTCATCTGTAATTCCATCTTCCTCAGATCCCATGATAATGGCGATTGGGTCCTTGTAATCCACTTCGTAGATCGTGCTTTTCGCTTTCTCCGTACACGCGACCACACGTAAACCGGAGTTTTGTAGGAAGTCGATGGTCTGAATTAAGCTATCTTCCCGGCAAACAGGGATAAAGTTCAAGGCTCCAGAAGATGTTTTCATGGCATCTGCATTGATTTGAGCGGCTCCACGGGAAGGTAAAACGATGGCGTGAACGCCTGCACATTCAGCGGTACGCGCAATGGCACCGAAGTTTCTAACGTCCGTCACACGGTCTAAAATCAAAATGAATGGGATTTCACCCTTCTCAAACGTGTCTGCAATCACATTTTCTAATTTCGCGTAGTGAATAGCCGAAACGAAAGCGATCGCACCTTGGTGATTCTTCCGCGTAATACGGTTTAATTTTTCCAAAGGCACCTTCTGTACTTGAATGCCTTTTTCTTTCGCTAAATCGAGGATTTCCGTGTTTCCTAATTCTCTTTGGACTAATAAACGATCAATTTCCTTCCCAGAACGAAGGGTTTCTAGGACAGATTGTACCCCAAAAACAAACTCTTTATTGTCTGTTACTGGAGCGGTATAATGCCTAAATGGTCTCTTAAATGGGGGTCTTGATGCGTTTTCTTCTGACACGTTGTTGCTTGAAATTTTGCACGAAGGTCGTCATTTTTTTTAACATTTCAGCTAGATAATTCCTTACCTTTGTCTTCTAATCCTTTTAGAATGTATAAAACAACCGAAATTGCTTCCTCTGATATTCCTTCAGATAACCCTGTTCACCAGCGCCTTTTATACCCTTATATCCATGTGAGTAAATTGCTATCTGGCAATGTCTTAGAGATCGGATGTGGAACGGGACGCGGAGTAGGCGTTTTAGCAGATTCGGTTAGTGAATATACAGGAGTAGATAAGAATACGGAATTGATGGAGAGTCTATCTAAGACCTACCCGAAATTCAAGTTCATCGATATGTTCTTGCCTCCTTTAAAGGATTTACCATCGAATCATTTCGATTATGTGGTGACTTTTCAGGTGATTGAGCACATCGAAAACGATGATTTCTTTTTAGCTGAGGCCGCTCGCGTGCTAAAACCAGGAGGGAAGTTGTATTTAACAACGGTGAATAGGACCTTCTCTTTAACGCGTAATCCATGGCATGTACGCGAGTATTTAGCGCCTGAATTGCGTGATTTGATGAAGAAACATTTTTCTGAGGTGATCACTGAAGGTGTTCATGGGAATCAAAAAGTGATGGATTATTACGAAGAAAATAAGGTGGCGGTGAAGAAAATCACGCGTTTCGATATTTTCAATTTACAATACAAATTACCAAGAACCTGGTTACAGGTGCCCTATGATATCGCGAACCGCATGAGCCGTTTATCGATGTCTAAATCGAATAATTCTTTGGTTAGTTCTATTCAGGTGGATGATTATTTCCTGAGCCAGGATCCAGCTAATTCGTTGGATTTCTTTTACACGGGTATCAAATAGATGGAATTCATTGACTTTGGCATTGAGGAATATGCACGCTTGCATACGGAACCAGAAAACGACTTATTAAAGGAGTTAGTTCGGGAGACACATGCGATGGTATTGCAGCCTCGAATGCTTTCAGGTCATTTGCAAGGCCGTTTTTTGTCCTTTATTTCCAAAGTGTACCAACCCGCTCTCATTCTCGAGATAGGCACCTATACCGGTTATTCCGCCTTATGTCTTGCTGAAGGTTTAAAGAAGGATGGACGTTTAATTACGATTGATGTCAATGAGGAATTAGAAAGCTTTACGCGTACTTTCTTTGATCGCTCTTCTTTCAAGCATCAAATAGATTACCGAATTGCGGATGCGGCTGTCGAAATTCCGTCGATTTCGGGTCCGATTGATCTGGTGTTTATCGATGCGGATAAGCGTAATTATGCGCTGTATTTCGATCTAGTTATTGATAAAATGCGTTCAGGGGGCCTCATCTTGGTAGATAATGTCTTATGGAGTGGTAAGATTATTGATGAGTCTGCCAAAGATAAGTCGACGCAAGCCCTGCGCGATTTCAATACGAAAGTAGCCACAGATTCACGTGTGGAGCCATTATTGATGCCTATTCGGGATGGATTATTCCTTCTTCGGGTTATCTAATTTCTTCTTGGGAGGTAGCAGAAAATCATCTGGAGTAAGAATCTCCGGGATCTGAAGCGAATTGTCAAAAAAGGTTACCGATGATGGATGATAAATGATATAATTCTTATCATCTGGTATATAATCATTCAAAATCCATGGATTGTATTTCTTCAAATCATCATAACTGACGTTTAATTCATCCGCTATTTCATAGAGGTTTTTGCCACAAGAATTGTCGTAACAGATCAATTTAGCCTGATTCGTAGGTTGAATGCCCAAGGAATCATCTTTTTTAAATTCATCTGCCCAGAATTTTTGGTAGGCTAAAAAACGTAATACGTACCAATCCGTGCTGGAATCTACTTGAATATCCGATTTACCCACCCAATCCATCACATAGGACGTTTTTTTTGCAGCACCTAATCCGAGGCGGTAGGAGAGAAGTGTTCCTACCCAATTATTTAAAACGCGGTTATTTCTGGTGAAATAGTTTGCAGCGCCCCTTGTCGCCTCGATAATGTGCTTGCGCTCATCAACTTGGGAATTGACTTTCATTCCTACGTCTGTAGCTGTACCGGCCTTAAATTGCCAATATCCAACGGCTTGAGAAGAGGAAACTGCCACCGGATTAAGTCCACTTTCTTGTACAGAGAGGTATTTGAACTCATTCGGAATGCCTGCTGCATTCAATAGAGGCTCTATGACTGGAAAATAGAAGCGCATTTTCTCCTTCATTCCCTCCACAAATTTCTTATTGCTTCCTAAGCGTTTTTGCTCCGTTTCTAAGATGGCTTTTGCTGAGGGATGTATGAATACTTTTATATTCCCGATCAAGAGAGAATCAGGGAAGGCCGTTTTCGCATGAAGTGGTAAACAGAATAAAAGTAGCCAGAGGTATTTCATCGTATAAAATTACCTTAATAAACTATAATCTGTACCTTTGTGGTTCAAAAATACGCAGATGATTTTAATTGACGATACAGTAATTTCTTCCGATGTAGCAGACGAATTTTTTGTTTGTGATTTGGCCAAATGTAAGGGCGCTTGCTGTGTAGAGGGGGATTTAGGCGCTCCATTAGAGGAAGACGAACTAGAGATCTTAGAGCGAATTCAAGATGATATCAAGCCATTTTTATCTGAAATAGGCTTAAAAGAAATTGAAAAATCAGGAGCATGGGTAAAGGATGACGATGGTGATTTTTCCACTCCGGTCATCAAAGGGCGCGAATGCGCCTATGCTTTATATGATGATAAGGGACATTTGAAATGTGGTATCGAGCAAGCTTATTTCGCGGGTAAAACAGACTTCAGGAAGCCTATTTCCTGTCATTTATATCCGATTCGTCTTGCTAAATTAGCCGATTATACGGCCTTGAATTACGATCGTTGGTCCATCTGTTCAGATGCCTGTTCGAATGGTGCTTCATTAGGTGTCCCTATCTATGTTTTTTTGAAAGAACCCTTGATTCGCAAGTTTGGGGAGAAGTGGTACGCGGAATTGTGTCAAGAGATCGAAGAGCGTAAAGAAGAGTAATGGCTGATTTTGATGCGATTTATCAGGTGGTTTCCTTGATCCCTTCGGGGCGAGTGACCTCCTATGGAGCCATAGCAGGTTATTTAGGTTCTAAAGGCGGAGCTCGATTAGTGGGTTGGGCGATGAATGCATCGCACGGTCAGGCCGCTATTCCAGCACATCGAGTGGTGAATCGCAATGGCGTATTGACTGGGAAGAATTTTTTCGGCGGGAATCGGATGCAGGAATTGTTAGAAGCAGAGGGTTTGACCATTCAGAATGACCAAATTCAAAACTTTCATTCCCATTTCTGGGATCCTTCTGTCGAGTTGTTATAGATTCCGAAGGTATTTTGTACCCCCTAAACCTCTCATTTGGCGTTGAATAGCGGATGTTCGTTTACGCACATAAGCGGAGGGATTTTCAATGGAGAAACGATTAGGGCTTGGCAAAACCGCCGCGATTCTAGCCGCTTCTGAGGTAGAAATTTCTGCCCCACTATGCCCATAAAAGCGTCTGCAAGCAGCCTCAGCCCCAAAAGTCATGGGCCCCGTCTCTGCTACATTTAAATACACTTCTAGGATACGCTCTTTGCCCCAAATTAATTCAATCAAGAAGGTAAAATAAACTTCTAATCCTTTGCGAACATAGCTTCTGCCTTGCCATAAGAAGACGTTTTTAGCGACTTGCTGGGAAATGGTGCTTGCTCCTCGGATTTTTTTTCCTTTCATATTGTGTCTTACAGCTCCCCACATGGCATCAAAATCAAAACCATGGTGATTAGGGAAGGCCTGATCTTCTGAAGCGATCACAGCGATGGCTACATTTTTATCTAAATCTTTATAGGGAGTCCATTGAGAATATATTTTAGAGGGCCTTCCTTCTAGCAGCGCATCAATCTTCCTCGAGGCCATCGTAGGCGTGAAATAGACTGGGAAGAATTTTAAGAATACGACAGAGAAAAGGCTGAATCCGATCAGATAAAGAAAGAAAAATCCAATTTTCTTAAGCCAGCCTCGCTTTTTAGGAGTCTTTTTAGATAAACGTTCAAATTTATTTCCTCCGCCTTTAGCGTTTGGTGTATTTTTCGTGAATTCAATTCTCTTTGCCATAGCTGTGTAAAATTACAAAAAGGCCTTAGACCACAAAAATATCGCTGCTTAAACGATCTGCAATTAGTTTGCCTTCGTTCACCAGAACTAAGTTTTCTCTTTCTAAACGGGCATATCCTTGCGCCATCCAGGATTGTAATTCTTTTTCTGGGTACTCTTGTCCCATTTTAAGAAAACGTTCCCGCACTTCCACGAGATTAATTCCCCATTTCGTACGTAGGCGAACCATGATATATTCATTCAATTGATCCGCAGGGCTCAGTTCTTCCTTTTCTGCTAGTAAATGCCCTTCTGCGAGGTATTTGGCATTATTAGAGACATTCCATTGTCTAGAATGGCCATTAAAACTGTGGGCAGATGGACCTACTCCAAGGTAGGGCTCTTGCTGCCAATAACTGGTATTGTGGATGGAATAGTGGCCTTCTTTGGCGAAATTCGAGGTTTCATATCCCTCAAACCCAGCCGCTTCTAAATAATCTCGAACCTGGGTAAAAGCTTGAGCCATCGCAGCATCCGGAATTTCGGTGAAGGCTCCCTTTTTTTTCTGAACCCCAAAAACGGTTTTAGGTTCCACCGTCAGGCTATAGGCAGAAATGTGTTGAACACCTAAAGACGTCGCTTTTGCTAAATCTTCATTTAAATCATCCGGAGAATTCGAAGGAATTCCATAAATCAAATCTATGCTAATGTTGCTTATTCCTGCCTCTTGCGCATTTTTAATCGCTTGAATCGAATCGCTAGCCTGGTGATTTCGGTTCATCAGGACCAGGTTTTTGTCTTGAAAAGATTGGATTCCGATGCTTAGTCGATTGATGCCTTTCGAGGCAATCATTTGGCAGTATTCTGTTGTTAAGTCCTCTGGGTTGGCTTCTAGGGTAATTTCTGCATTGCTAGCGATGGAATGGTGAGCGTCTATCATATCAAAAATCGAATCTAATTCTGAACCAGTTAACAGGGAAGGGGTACCTCCTCCAAAATAAATGGTTTGCAGTTCAGCTCCGTTTAAGTAGTCTTTTTGTGCGCTTATTTCACGGCAAATAGCCTGTACCATTTCCTCTTTTCTACTGGTGTTCGTTGAAAAATGAAAATCGCAATAATGACAAGCTTGTCTACAAAAGGGGATATGGAGGTAGAGATGCACGAATTTAAGGTTCGAAAATCAAATAACTCAGGGTATCTGGATTCAGCATTTCTACAGCCAATGATTGGATGTGTGCGCTGTCAATGAGGTCAATTTGATCGAAAATTTCGTCTAAACTCTCGATTTTCTCTCGGTCTAGCAGGTTTTTGGCCATCATTAACATGAAGTTCAAGTTGCCCTCCTCAGCCATGGCTAACTGCCCTTTGAGTTGACTTTTAATCTTTTTTAATTGAGGAGCCGTTAATTCTTTTTCCTGCAGTTTTGCGAACTCTTTTTGGATCAATTTTAGGGATTTATTGACCTGATTAGGCTCGGTGCCAAAATAAATAGCCCAATAACCTGAATCTAAAAAGGAGGTTAAACTCGCTTCGATAGAATAAACAAGACCGTGTCGCTCGCGTACGGAAACGTTCAATAAGGAATTCATTCCGGGGCCTCCTAAGAGATTGACTAATAAGAAGAAGGCGAGTCTATTCGGATTTTCAATAGCAAAAGATTGACGACCTAAAGCCACGTGGGACTGTGTAATGCCTCTTTTAATGACTTTCGTCTGAGGAATCATGGCAGACGGCGCCACGCGCTTAACGATTTGTTTCTTTGCTTTAATAGCCCCTAAGTGTTTTTCAGCCCAGGCAAATACTTTGGCAGGATCTAATTTTCCAATAGAGGAAAAGACGATTCGTGATGTATCTAAATTTCGTTCGATAAAGGCTTCTAGATCTTTCTTTTGGAAGGACTGAACCGTTTCAGCTGTTCCTAAAATGTTTACGCCTAATGGGTGGTTAGGGAATAGCAATTCATCAAAATCGTCCTGTATAGCTTCCTCTGGAGCGTCATAATACATCGACATCTCCTCTAAAATGACCGAGCGTTCTTTTTCTAATTCCTTTTCAGGGAAAATAGAATCAAAGGTGATGTCAGTTAATAGTTCCAAAGCCCGTTCGAAATAGGGGCTTAGAATGGAGGCATGGAAACAAATTTTTTCTTTCGTCGTATAGGCATTCAGTTCACCGCCATAGATTTCTAGGCGGTTAATGATCTGCATATTGCTTTTCTTCTGGGTTCCTTTAAAGGCTAAATGTTCCCAGAAATGCGCTAAACCCTCTTCTCCTGCTAATTCATCTCGACTTCCAATGTCTAACATAATCCCTAAATGCGAGATCTCGGTATGAAGCACCTGACGGTGTACTACGGTGATTCCATTAGATAAGGTATGCAGGTGAATTGAATTCATGAATGGGGTTTTACTGAAAAATGTCCCAAAAATAAGTAATTTTATGGCTAATCGCTTCCTTTTCTGACATGAATCCAGTTTCTAAGGTATTAATTATTCAAACCGCTTTTCTTGGCGATGCCGTTCTGGTTACCTCGCTTTTAGAAAAAATACGGATTGAATCCCCAGAAACGACTATTCACCTATTAGTTAGGAAAGGAAATGAGTCCATTTTTCAAGCGTATACGTATCCCTGCTTGAGCAGAGTTTGGACCTATGACAAGTCAAATAAGCGTCAATCTTGGATGGATTTACGTACTGGATTGAAGGCAGAACAATTCGATTCCGTTTTTGTAGTGCAGCGTTTCTTTGGAATGGGTTTATTGAGCCTGATGATCGGAGCGAAGCAAGTTTTTGGCTTTGCCAAAAATCCCCTTTCCTGGTTTTTCACGAAGAGTTATCCGCACCCATTCGGGAATGGGATACACGAAGTGGAGCGGAATACGGGTTTATTGAGCGATTGGCTCGGAAATAAGGTGTACAAACCCTTTTTAAATCCGGCTAAAATCACACCTCCAGCTACTAATTATATCTGTATTTCACCCGGCAGTGTTTGGGAAACGAAACGCCTACCCATTCAAAAATGGATTGATTTCATTCATTTATTGCCCAGAGATCAGGCGATTGTGTTGATGGGTTCTCCTAATGAGAAGTCACTGTCTGATGAAATCGAAAACGCCTGTCAAGGGTGGCCCATTTATAATGAGACAGGAAAACACGCACTACTAGCTTCTACGTCCATTTTTGCACAAAGCAAGGGGAATTTTGTGAATGATTCTGGCCCTATGCACTTATCCTCTGCGGTAAATGTACCAACCGTGGCGATGTATTGCTCTACCTTGCCTGATTTTGGTTTTGGGCCTTTGGCTGATCATTCGGAGATTATTGAGGTAAGCGAGAAATTAGATTGCCGTCCTTGTGGGGATCATGGCAAGAAAAATTGCCCACTAGGCCACTATGCCTGTGGTAATCACATCTCTACCCAAAAAATGTTGTTGGCTTACGAAGCTCTCGAAGCGAGTAAGTAAAGTACGGCCATTCTCACCGCTACTCCGTTTTCTACCTGATCCAAGATGATCGAATGTGGAGAATCTGCCGCATCTGAACTTAACTCCACCCCGCGATTAATCGGCCCAGGGTGCATTAAAACGATCTCTTTAGGTAATTCCTCTAGCATCGCACGATTAATCCCAAAGAATTGGGAGTATTCCCGAAGGCTAGGGAAGTATTTGATTTGCTGTCTTTCTAATTGGATGCGCAATACATTCGCCGCATCACACCAAGCGAGCGTGCTCTTCACATCGTGTGAAACTTCTACGCCCAAGCTTTGTATATGCTTTGGAATCAAGGTGCTAGGTCCGCAAAGGCGAACTTCTGCTCCTTGTTTTTTCAGGGCGTAAATATTAGAAAGGGCTACTCTAGAGTGCAAAATATCTCCAATGATGGCGATTTTCTTGCCAGCTAAATCACCTAATTTCTCTTGTAGAGAGAAGGTGTCTAATAAGGCTTGCGTAGGGTGCTCGTGCGTTCCGTCTCCGGCATTCACGATATTAGCCTTGATGTGTTTTGCTAGGTAATGTGGTGCTCCCGGGCTCGCATGGCGCATCACAATCATATCCACTTTCATGGCTAGGATGTTGTTCACCGTATCGAGTAAAGTTTCCCCTTTTTTTACCGAACTGCCTGAGGCAGAGAAGTTAATGGTATCTGCTGAAAGTCTTTTCTCGGCTAATTCAAAGGATAAACGGGTACGAGTGGAGTTCTCGAAAAAGATATTGGCAATCGTCACATCACGCAGGGAAGGAACTTTCTTAATTGGTCTATTCAGGACCTCTTTAAATTCTCTTGCCGTTTTAACAATCAATTGAATGGATTCTTCATCCAGATCTTTGATTCCTAATAAATGTGGCGACTTCAGCATATGTTAAATCAGGATTGTTGAGGAATTAACCAAATTCTATCCGCTTCATGGCCTTGTTCCGTCCATTCTACGAGTACTTTTTCGGTAGGCAAAGTATTTACACTCATGCCTACATAATCTGCGTTAATGGGCAGATCACGGTTATAAATACGGTCAATTAAGACACATAATTCCACTTTAGCAGGTCTCCCAAAACTATTCATCGCATCCAACGCCGCCCGCACCATTCGGCCAGTGGCTAACACATCATCCACTAAAATGACGCGTTTGTTTTCGATAAGGAAGGGAACATCCGTTGAATTAGGAGAGACTGTTTCTCTGCGACGGTAGTCGTCACGGAAGAAGGTAGCATCTATTTTTCCTACGCTAGGGGCTTTCTCGAGGTGTTTACTCAATTCTTTTGCGATGCGTTCCGCAAAGAAAATACCGCGAGGCTGTAGGCCTAGGATAACTGTTTCAACGTCTTTGATTTGATTTTCAATGAGCTCTTGACACAACCGAGAGATGGTTATTTCGAGTAATGGGCTTGATAAAATCAGCTTGCGAGTCATTGTTGCAAAGATATCAAAATTTTATTTAAAAAATGGCTTGATTCGGGTCGAAATCAGGCAGTATTTGGTCTTTATCTGATACAATTGGGTTCTTTACACCCCATTCAATGCCTAATTGAGGATCATTCCAGCGAATACCCGATTCAGCTTCTTTATTCCAAAAATTCGTGCATTTGTAGACGAAAATTGTGTCTTCTAAAGCAATAAATCCATGAGCAAATCCGATAGGAACATATAACATATTCCCTTTATCTGCATCTAGAACGAATTTTTCATGTTGGCCAAAGGTAGGGGAGTCCTTGCGTAAATCCACCACCACATCTAAGGCTTTACCCGTCATGACGCGCACTAATTTGCCTTGTCCGTTCGGATTGTGCTGAAAATGCAAGCCTCGTAGAACTCCTTTTGTCGAGAAAGAATAATTATCCTGTACGAAATCGGCTGGGATACCATTCGCGGCAAAACGCTTTTGGTTATAAGATTCATAAAAATAGCCGCGCTCGTCGTGAAATTTAGTGGGTATGCACTCAATGACTCCGGATAAACGATGTGTAATGAATTCCATAAATTGTTTTTTGGCAGGGAAAGGGATAGATTTGTGGCAAAATTAATCCTATTTTCCTTCTTTCACATGAATTCAGCGGAATTAATTAAGCAGATTGAACTAAAAAGATCCTTCTTGTGCGTAGGCCTGGATACGGACATAAAGCTAATTCCGAGTCGATTCAAGACGGAAAAAGATCCAATTTTTGCTTTCAATAAGGCCGTTATCGATGCTACATTACCTTATACAGTAGCCTATAAACCCAATATTGCGTTTTATGAGGCCTTAGGACCTGCTGGTTGGGAAAGTTTGCAGAAAACGATGGAATACATGCCTAAGGAGGTATTTTCCATAGCAGATGCGAAGCGTGGTGACATCGGAAATACAGCTACTAAATATGCCCAAACCTTTTTCGATCCCACCCATGCTGGTTTTGATTTTGATTCGGTTACCGTAGCACCCTATATGGGAGAGGATTCGGTGACTCCCTTTTTGCAGTTTGAAGATAAGTGGGTGATTCTTTTAGCTTTAACCTCAAATCCTGGCAGCAATGACTTTCAGCAATTGAAAGATGAGAACGGTATACCATTCTATGAAATAGTGATGAGAAAGGCCATGGAATGGGGTAGTAAAGATGAATTAATGTTCGTTATAGGCGCTACTCGTACCGATTATATTGCCCAAGTCCGCGAAATAGCACCCGAGAACTTCTTCCTAGTTCCAGGAGTAGGAGCCCAAGGGGGAAGTTTAGCGGATGTAGCAAAGTTTGGCATGAATAAAAACGTAGGTCTTCTCGTGAATTCATCCCGTGGAATTATCTATGCAGGCGATGATACGGCTGTTTCTGCTGCGAGAGAGGCTAAAAAAGTGCAAGAGGAAATGAATCAACTTCTAGATCAATATTATAAATAACATGGAATTAAGCATCGGTACCCCAGCTTTATTGTTCTCAACCGTTTCCTTGTTGATGATCGCTTTTACGAATCGATTTATGTCGATGGCCTCTTTAATTCGTGGTTTGCATGAAAAGTTCCAGCAAAATCCTGATGATGCAATTCGAACTCAAATTGAAAATTTACGTTTACGGATGAAATTGATTCAACGTATGCAAATAATTGCGATCATAAGTTTGATGTTAAGCGTAGTGTGTATGTTTCTCTTATTTATGAATCAACAACTTATTGCGCGCTGGTTTTTTGGGATTGGTTTAGTTGGTATGTGTGTTTCTTTAGCCTTAAGTGCTTGGGAGATTACTATTTCGACCAAAGCACTAGAAGTCGAGCTTTCAGATATGGAAGAAATCATCAATAAAAGGAAATAGTACTATTTTTTAACTGAATAGTAAAAAAAATACACTAAAATATTTTCCGCCTATAAATTATTTACTATTTTTGTATACAATAATTACATTTCATACAAACGAAGATTTTAAATGACTTCGGTCATTAAAAATACTACTTAGGCGGATTGAATAAAGGCTCGGAATTTTTCTGAGTCTTTATTGTT
>JACCDV010473018.1_pt1 | contig 26520 bp, 19 predicted proteins | sample 7446131 | NCBI WGS metagenome assembly JACCDV01 (sample SAMN15323448, study PRJNA562643) | freshwater metagenome | isolation source: river surface water | place: USA:Blue River Watershed | collected 2017-08-17 | reverse complement strand
CAGGTGATCTTCGGTCTTGCCGTTGAAGCTGCTCTGCCAGTTGAAGCCCAGCCACTGCACCGCGTCGAGGATGGAGTCCACATACTCCTTTTCTTCCTTCTCGGGGTTGGTGTCGTCAAAGCGCATGTGGCAGACGCCGCCGTAGTCGCGCGCCAGGCCGAAGTTCAGGCAGATGCTCTTGGCGTGGCCCACGTGCAAGTAGCCGTTGGGCTCGGGCGGGAAGCGGGTGCGGATCTTGGCCGGATCGGGCTGGCCGCCGTCGTGGAAGGCCGCATCGCCCGGCCCGCCGCCCCACTGGCGGCTGGCGTAGGTGCCTTGCTCCAGGTCTTTTTCGATGATCTGGCGCAGGAAGTTGCTGGGCTTGTGTTCGGTGGACTCGGCGGGGGCAGCGCCTGCACCGGGCGCCTGTGCGGAAGTGGAATTCATGGCTGGGATTTTAGGGGTTTGCCCCAGCTGTTACGCCTGGATACGTTCTTCACATTTACGAGCCATTGGTAACCGGGATTCACGGCTGTAATCCCGTCATCGGCCCCAGGGCTGTTCGAGCAGGAGATGCAAATGTTTTTCACGACGCCAACTTCGGATCGCTGGAGGCGAGCCCGCCGTGTGGTGGGCTGTGTTGCGGCCAGCACGGTGGGGCTGCTGTGGGCGGCGCAGTCGGCGCAGGCCAATGATGTGTACTGGTCGATTGGCGTGCACCAGCCGGGCGTGAGCGTGGGGGTGAGCAACGCACCGCCCGTGATTGTGCATACGGCGCCGCAGGTGATTTACGCGCCGCCACCCCGTGTGGTCTATGGTGCGCCGCCGGTCGTGGTCTACACGCAGCCGCTGTACCGCACCCAATGGGCGCCGCCGGGCCATGCCAAGCATTGGCACAAAGGGCGCCACGGCCACCGACATGAATGGGAAGATCGCCATGATCGTCGCGAGGACCGCCGACACGATCGGCACGAGCGCCGCGATGATCGGTGGGACGACCGGGATTACCGGCGCTGAGTTTCAGGCCTGACCGGGACTGACGCCGAAGCTGCGCAGTGCGCGGTCGATCGCGGCGGCGGTCTCCAGGGGGCGTTCCATCGGAAACAGGTGGCTGCCTTCGATCATTTGCAGCCGGTCTGATGGTTCGCGACCCACCAGCTTGTGGGTCATGACCATCCCCACCTGCTTCATTTCCTGCGATTGGGTACCGCCCACAAACGCGACCGGGCAATTCAGCGGATGACGGCGCAGCACACGGTCCAGGTGGTGAGGCAGCGTGTTGTAGATCTGCGTTTCCACCTCGCGGTCGAAACTGAGCACCCGCCGCGTGCCGTCGCCAGCCGCCACATCGTGTGTGCCGTGGGCGATGTAGTCTTGCAGCACCTGTGGGTCCCACGCTGCAAAAGTGCTTTTGCTGGCGAAGTGGGCCAGCGCGTCGGCGGCTGATGGCCAGCTGTTGCGCCGCTTGCGGCTGACCTGCCCAGGGGACAGCGCCCCGATCAGGCGGGTGTGTTTGGCCGCTTGCAGGGCGCGGGCACGCCAGCCGCCCAGCACGGGCGAATCCAGCATCACCACGCCAGCCACCTCCACGCCGGCCAGGCGTGGGTGGCGGGCTGCGCACATCAGGCTCAGGAAACCGCCCAGCGAATGCCCCACTAGGTACAGCGGGCCCACGTGGCCTGCCACTTCGCGCACCGCAAAGTCGGCCAGCTGCTGCACCAGGTGCGGCCAGTTGCTGGTCACGGGGTATTGCGGCTCATGTCCGAACTTGTCCACCGCCCTGACTTGGTAGCCGCGCGCCCGCAGGCCGCGAAAGAGTTCGCTGTAAGTCCCGCCCGGGAAGCTGTTGCCGTGCGAAAACACCACCAGCCCGGCGTTTTCGGCGTGTGGGGCGGTCATCGTCAGATCAGCTTTTCCTGCGCGTCGGTGATTTTTTTCAGCTGCAGGTGGCGGGCGCTGCCCTCCATCAAGGGCGACTGGGTGGGGCGGCCATCCCAGGCCGGGTGTTCGATGCTGTCGAACACCTCGCGCAGTCGCTGGCCCCAGGTGTCGTGCAGCATGCGGAAGTAGGGGTTGTGGTCGTCGATACAGACGATTTTGTCGCTGCGCAGGCTGTTGGCCTCGTACACCGCCATGTCCAGCGGGAGACCCACCGACAGGTTGGATTTGAGCGTGGAGTCCATCGAGATCAGCACGCATTTGGCGGCTTCGTCCAGCGGGGTGTCGGGCGTGATGACACGGTCCAGCACCGGCTTGCCGTATTTGCTCTCGCCAATCTGGAAGAACGGCGTCTCGGGCGTGGCTTCGATGAAGTTGCCAGGTGAATAAATCTGGAACAGGCGCATGCCTTCACTGCCGATCTGGCCGCCGAAGATCATGCTGACGTTGAATTCCACACCGTTGCGCTTGAGCGCTTCACCATCGCGCTGGTACACATGACGCACCGCCGCGCCCAGCACCCGGGCGGCGTCGAACATGCTTTTGGCGTTCCAGATGGTGCTGGGTTCGCCACCGTCGGCGTCCTTGATTTGTTCCACCTGCAGGATTTCGCGAATGGATTGCGAAATGCTGAGATTGCCAGCCGAAAGCAGGCACATGAAGCGATCGCCGGGCTTTTCATAGACGATCATTTTGCGGAAGGTGCTGATCTGGTCGAGTCCGGCGTTGGTGCGGGAGTCGGACAGGAACACCATGCCGGCCTTGAGTTTGACGGCGACGCAGTAAGTCATAGCTAAGAAGCAGTTAACGTGTAACCGGCCGATGCTAGCAGAGCCGGTTCATCAGCGTCGCCACAGACGGCGCTCACAAGCCCAGCGCCAGGGCACCGGCGCGCTGAGTACGGCGCTGCAATGTTTCGGCCCATACCGAGTCGGGCCCCTGCTGAACCAGCGTGAAATGCCGCTTGGCCCGTGTGATGCCGGTGTACACCAGCTCGCGTGTCAGTACCGGGCTGGACTGTTCGGGCAGTACCAGGGCGACGTGGTCGAACTCCGAGCCTTGCGATTTGTGCACCGTGAGTGCGTACACCGTTTCCACCGCGTTCAGGCGGCTGGGCAGCACCCAGCGCACCCCTGCGCCGCCATCAGGAGCGGCAAAGGCCACCCGGCGCAGCCAGCCGCTGCCATCGGGGCGCGGGCGTTGCAGCACCAGGCCCATGTCGCCGTTCATCAGCCCCAACGAGGCATCGTTGCGTGTCACCAGCACTGGGCGGCCGAGGTACCAGGTGTCGTGAGGGTCGATGACGCCCGCCAGCTGCAGCGCGTCTTCGATGTGCCGGTTCAGGCCGGTCACGCCCGACGGTCCGTCGCGCAAGGCGCACAGCACCTGAAAGCGTTGGTGGGCTTGCAGCACCGTGTTGGCCCAGGCGTCGAAAGCGTCGGGGCTGGCGTTGAGCGCAGGCTGGGTGGTGTGCAGCAATTCCAGGTAGGCCAGATAACCTGGCGCTTGGGTGTGATGGCCGTGCACCCACAGTGGCTCTGGCGCTTTGCGCCAGGCGTGGATGTCGGCCGGTGGCCGAGCCAGCAACTGCAAGCTGGGGCTGACCTGGCCTTGGTTGACCTGCTGGGCCAGCAGGCCGATGCCACTGTCGGCGTCGAATCGGCGGCTGTGCCGCAACATGACGACGTGCTGAGCCAGTGGCGGGCCGTTGGCGTCAAGCATGTCGGCGGGCAGGGTTTCACCGGTGTGGGTGTGCACCCACTGCGCGGTGTCCGGGAGATAGCGGCCCGCGTCGGCATCGCGGCAGAGTTGACCGAGCACCGCACCCGCCTCCACCGAGGCGAGCTGGTCCTTGTCGCCCAGCAGCACCGCGCGGGCTGTGGCGGGCAGCGCGTCCAGCACCGCATGCATCATTTCCAGGTCGATCATGGACGCTTCGTCCACCACCAGCACGTCCAGCGGCAGGGGGTGGCCAGCGTGGTGCCGAAAGCGCCGACTGTCGGGCCGTGCGCCCAGCAGGCGGTGCAGGGTGTTCACCTCGGTGGGCAGTGCGGTGCGCACCCGGTCGCCGTGCGGAAGGTGTTTCAGTGGCAAACGGTCCACGGCCGAGGCGATGGAGCCGCTGAGGCGGGCTGCGGCCTTGCCGGTGGGTGCGGCCAGGCGGATGCGCAAGGCTTGCCCCGGCCTACCTGTCAGAGCCTGCACTTGCAGCAGCGCCAGCAGCCGCACCACAGTGGTGGTTTTCCCGGTGCCCGGCCCGCCGGTGATGAGGCAAAAGCGCTGCGCCGCCGCCACGCCACAGGCGATCTTTTGCCAGTCGGGGCTGGGGGTCTCATCGTTGGGTGGGAACAAGGTGTCGAGCCAGCCGCGCAGTTCTGGCATGGGCGACAGAGCGTTGGCCATGCGTTGGCGCAGGTGTTGCCTCACGGCCTGCTCATAGGTCCAGTGGCGGCGCAGGTACAGGCGCTCTTGCTCCAGCACCAGAGGCTCGGGCCCCGGACCGTGTCCGACGATATCAGGGCAGTCCAGCGCTTCCAGCCAATCTGACAAGGTCAGGGCTTGCAAGGGATCAAGTGGGGTGTTCAGCCCCAGTGTTGCGCTGGGGGATTTGGCCAGTGCTTGCAGGTCCAGGCAGGTGTGTCCCCGGCCGAGCTGGTGGCTGGCCAAAGCCGCCGCCAGCAACAGGTTGGCAGGTGCTTGCGGCACTTCATGTGCCAGAAATCGTGCAAAGGCGGTGTCCAGCGGTCGCAGCCAGCCGGTGTGGGTCCAGGCGTCAAGCTGGGTGAGCACAGATCTTGTGGCGGCATGGCCATTCAGGCCCGACGGATCAAGTGGGTCGGGGTTCAGCATGCGGCGCTTCCCTGTTCAAACAGACGATCCATGGCCTCGATGAGCTCACGCGGCGGGCGTTCGTGCAGCACGCCACGGGCCGGCCCCCGCCAGCCACGCAGGAACAGGTATACCGCGCCGCCCATGTGCTGGTCGTAGTCATAACCCGGCAGGCGCTGGCGCAGCAGGCGGTGCAGGGCCAGCAAGTACAGGCTGTATTGCAGGTCGTAACGTGATTCGAGTACCGCCTGTTGCAGACGTGGGTGGGTGTAGTCGCCGTCGTCCGGGCCCAGCCAGTTCGACTTGTAGTCGGCCACGTAATACCGGCCTTCGTGTTCAAACACGAGGTCAATGAAGCCTTTGAGCATGCCGTTGAGCTGGTCGGCCTGCAGCGACGGGCGCGGCGCGGCGTCCAAGGTGTGCTGGGTGACGAGGCGGTCCAGATCTTGTGCGTTGGCAGGAGCGACGGCCAGCCAGAATTCCATCTCGGCCTGCCAGGCGGTGAGTTGCGCCAGACAAGGGCCAGGATGGGCCTTGACGTGTAGGACGTTGGCATTTGTTGCTGCGGGCAGAGGCAACGGTGTTTGAATCAGCTCGATCAGCCAATCGGTGGCGGCGTCAGCCCAAGCGTCCCAGCCGTGGCTTTGGCACAGTTGGGTCACCTTGTCGCGGAGGCGCTGCGGGTGATGCAGAGCATGGGTCCACCCTTGGTCGGCGCACCATTGCAAGGCATCGTGCAGCAACGTCCCGGCGGTTGAGCCTTTGGGAAAGTTGTGCGCTCCAGGCGCTGTGTCTACGTCGATGCGGGAGCTGCCCAAGTCCAGGGGTGCGTCGGACTCGAGCAGCAGATCGTCTTGTGCGGTATCGGGCACCGCCAAGTGCGCCTTCGTGTCAGGCGTTGCCAGGCGCAGGGCCGAATAGCTGGCAATCCACCAGCGGTGGCGCGTTTGCCCTTGGTAGGTGCGTGCTACCGGTTCTGGTTCAGCTTCTGGCTCGATGGCGCCTGCCGGCGGTGCGTCCAGGCTGCGGATTGGCGTGACCGGAGTGGGAGCCTGCTCGATCAGTGTGTGCGCAGTCCCTCCCCACGCGGTATGCAGCACCATGGGCCACTGCCCCACGTCCAGCGGCTGGCCACCGTTGATGAGGTGGCCCAAGGCACTGTCTTCCCAATTCGCCACAGGCGCCACGCCAAGCCAGGTGGCGTAGCGCGCCCGAGTCAGGCCCACATAGAGCTTGCGCAGGTCTTCAGCCAGGCGTTCGCGGTCCGCGCGCTGTGCGGCATCTTGCTTGGCTGCCGGGCTGCCGCCGGTGGTCAGGTGCAGGTCGCCGTCGTCGCCATGCCAGCGCAGCAGTGTGTCCTGTGCCTTGACGGCGCGCAGGTAAGTGGCCCATGGGTAGAACACGAGCGGGTATTCCAGCCCTTTGGATTTGTGCACGGTGATCACACGGACTCGCTGTGAGTCGCTCTCCAGGCGCAAAATGGGCGCGTCGCCGCCTTCGCCGGTCTGCGCCAGTTCGCGTTGCTCAGCCAGATAGCGGATCAAGGCTTGTTCGCCGTCCAGCGTCTGGCTGGCATGTTGCAGCAGTTCGGCCAGGTGCAGAATATCGGTCAGCCGGCGCTCGCCCTCCGGAAGACCGCTGCCCGCCTCGGGTGCCAGCAGTCGGGCCGGCACGTCGAAGGTGTGTAGCAATGTTTGCACCATGGGCAGTACACCGCGCTGGCGCCAGACCTGCTGAAAATGGCGGAACCGCTCCACCATCTCGTCCCACGCCAGTTCATCGTGTCGCAGGCGGTCCAACGCATGCCAGTCCAACGCCAGGTTGCGGGTGGCCAGTGCAGCCCGCAAGGTGCGCGCGTCCTGCGGCTGATGGCACGCTTGCAGCCACCGGTGCAGGTCGTCGGCGCTGTCACTTTGGTACACCGATTCCCTGTCCGACAGGTACACACTCGGCACGCCGAGGCGGGACAGGGCGCTTCGAATGGCGCGGGCTTCGCCCCGGTGGTTGACGAGCACAGCCACGTCTTGTGGCCGGATTGGTCGCCAGTCGATACCTCCGTCAGGGCGCGGGGTGGTGAAACCTGCCTGCCCGCCGGTCAACCAGCCGGCGATGGTCGCCGCACAGGCGTGGGCCATCGGTTCCAAGGTGTCGTCAGGCTTGACGGTGCTGCCACCGCTCGCAGGCGGCAGATGCCACACGGTCAGGGCCGGGGCAGCAGGTTGCTGTGGGTCAGCGCCTGGTGGGTTCCAGCGCGTGGTTTGCCCTGCAGCCTGAACGCGGTTGAAGGGCAAGGGGTTGTCCCCATCGGCAGTGCGGTAGGTGAATGCGCCGCTGCCAGGCGTGCGTTGTTCGGCCTGTTCAAAGCAGTGGTTCACCGCATCCACCATGGCCTGGCTGGAGCGGTGGTTCGTGTCCAGCGAGTACAGGCGTCCCGCGCAGTCGCGCCGTGCTTGAAGGTAGGTGTGGATGTCGGCCCCCCGGAAGGCATAGATGGCCTGCTTCGGGTCGCCGATCAACACCAGGGCAGTGCCCGGCCAGGGCTGGCCAACGCGGTACACCGCGTCAAAAATACGGTACTGAAGCGGGTCGGTGTCCTGAAATTCGTCGATCAGCGCCACCGGGAACTGCTGGCGGATGGCTTGCGCCAACGCTGGCCCGGCCGGGGCTTGCAAGGCAGCGTCCAGCTGGCGCAAGAGGTCGTCAAACCCAAGCTGCGCGCGCTGGGTCTGTGCCTGGTCAAAGCGCTGGCGCATCCACACCGTGGAGTGGCGCAGCAGGTCGGACTGGGCGTCGGGCAGATCGGCGATCTGTTGGCGCAGATCCGCCAACGCTTGAAAGGCCGGGTGTTGTGGCGCCAGGTCGGGGTCTTTGTACGCTTCGGCCATGCCTTCAGGGGTCAGGCGATTCCATCCCTTTTTCAAATCCGGTGGGGTCTGCTGGTCGCCGCTGGCCCAGGACTTCAGGGCGTCGAGCCAGGGCTGGTAGTACTGAGCCCGAAGTTTTCTGCGGTCAATACGACCTTGCGAGTCGTCCGCTGCCCACAGGGCTTGCAGCTGGTCGGTCCAGACGGGCCAGGGTGCTTTAAGGGGTTGCAGTGCTTGCAAACGCGCCCGGTGGTGTGCCGCCAGCAGATCGGCCGGCTGACTGTGGGCCAGGGACTGGAATTCGGGGTGCCCGGCGTAGGGCAACAGGCGCCGAACCGCATTCAGCAGGTCGGTGGGTGACTTCCACCACCCCAGCACCTCATTCAGTTCGCGTGGGGGAAGGTCGCGATAGAACGTGCGCCAGCAATCGCGGGCGGCCTCGGCCAGCAGTTCGGTCGGGTCGGTGGACAGCGTCTGGCGGAAGAGTGCCTGCCCACCAAAAGCGTGCTCTCGCAGCATGCGCATGCACCAGCCGTGGATGGTGGAAATGGCGGCCTGGTCCATCCATTCGGCGGCCACTTGCAGTCGGGTGGCCAAGCGCTGCCAGTCACTGGCGGGGTATTGGTCGCGCAGTGAGAACAGCGCTGACAGGTCATTGCTGGGGGTGGTGGCGGATCCAGCGCGGAACACCGCTGCCGCCTGGGCCAGCCGTTGGCGGATGCGGCTGCGCAACTCCTGCGTTGCAGCGTCGGTGAAGGTGACCACCAGCAGGTCGGGTGGCATCAGCGGGCGCTCGAAGGCGTTGCCATCGCTGTCATGGCTGGCGCCAAGCACCAGCCGCACGTACAGCATGGCGATCGTCCATGTCTTGCCGGTGCCAGCGCTGGCTTCGATCAACCGGCTGCCGTGCAGCGGAAAGGTCAAGGCGTTCAACGCTTGAAGTGTCACGACGGTGCCCCTTTGCGTGCCACAGGCAGGGCCGTCCACAGGGGCTGAAGCAGGCGTTCCACCCAGTACCCAAAGGCGCTGTCGGCTGCCTGTTCGGGTGCGCCAGCCAGAGCGGAGAAATCGGCAAAAGCGCGGCGCAGATAGGGGCTGCGGTCACGCTCGGCTCCGACGCGTTCTCCCTCGTAGATGTTGCGGGCCTCGCTCCAGGCGAGAGCATGGTTGCCGGGGGCACGCCCCAGGGCTCGCAACCACGCAGTGCCGCTGCGGGCTGCCATAGGCAGCGGCTGGCACATACCGGCATCCCAGGCGTGCAGCAGGGTTTGCCAGTGCTCGAGCGCCACCTCGGTGGGCAGCGGTGCGAGGGTGACCTCTCCGGCGTGGCTCAAGACGAGGGTGGTGACAGGGCCCACGGCCAGTTGCGCCGCCAGGTGTTGTACCCAGTAGGGCACCATTCTGTCGAGCCGGTAACGGCGTTGGTCGTCGGCCAGCGCGCTGGGTTCCAGCAACAGTCGCGCCCATTCACCTTTGGCGTTGACGCGCAGGTCGTTCAGGCTGTCTTCCACGGCCCAGATGCGCTCGCCGACGCTTACGGTCAGTGTCACGTCGGCTCGGTGAATTTCGGGCCACAGCGCCAGCTGGTCTGCGAAGCTGGCCATCAGTTTGGGAATGGGTTCTGCGAGAGCGGCGCGCTGGGCCCTGCCTTGTCCACCGGTGGCCAGATCGCCACGGGCTTGCAGGCGGTCCAGGTGTCGATCCAGCGCTTTTTGCAGATCCTCGCCGCGCTGCAGCGCCAGGGACTGGCTGTCCAGCAGTTCGCGGTGCAGTTGCCAGCGTTGCAGGCCATCCAGGTCGAACGGCTCATGGTCTGGCAGCGTATCGTCCTGGGTGACCCAGTGCACCCCCAGCCGGTGTTGAAAGAAACTGCGTGCCGGGTCTTTGAGGAAGGTGGCCAGGTCTGCCAAGCTCAGTGGGCCAGTGGGTGCCATGGGCGGCAGCGGCGCGGCGGTATTGCTGACGGAGGTGCTTTGCCCGAGTGATGAGGATGACGCCTGCCGCCACTCGCGGGCGTAGGTGAACAGGGGGGCCGCTTTGTCCAAGCTGGCGGCCGAGAAGTAGGCCGGGCTGAATGGTTGCAGCGGGTGATGGGTGGTCAGCGCTTCGGGGACCGTGGGGGGCGTGCCATCCGGCGATGGGCAGGCCAGTCTCCAACCCGCAGCGAGGTGGTCGCGCAGTTGGCTCACCAGCACCGACGGGCTGCGCTCGCTGTTGTCGTGAATGCTGTGGCCCACCCATGAGATGTAGAGCCGCTCGCGAGCCGATAACAGGGCTTCGAGCAGCATGTAGTGGTCGTCGTTGCGGCGTGAGCGATCGCCTGGACGCGGCTGGCGCGTCATCAGGTCGAAGTCCATGGGCACCGGCTGACGCGGGTAATCGCCGTCGTTCATGCCGAGCAGGCAGATGTGCCGGAACGGGATGGCGCGCATGGGCATGAGGGTGGCAAACGTGACCGCGCCGCCAAAAAAACGTTGCCCGATGGAAGGTGCGTCCATACCCGCCAGCCAGTGCTCCGCCACCACGGTGAGGGGCAAGTCTTCGGTCAGCCGGGCTTCGGCGCAGGCGGCCTGCCAGTCTTGCAGCTGCTGCTCGAGTCGCAACAGGGTGCTGGCGTCGCGGGCGGTTTGCACCCTGTCGCGCGGGTGGTGGACGTCGAAACAGTCGCGCAACAATTGGCGCAGTCGTTCGCACCAACCGTCGGGATGGGTAGGGCTGGTCAGGGTCTTGCGCGTCTGGTCGAGTGTTTCGAGCAGTTGCGCCAGGGCCCCCAGGGCGGAGGCTTCGAGTCCACCCACATCGCCAAACGGCTCAATGCCTTGCCAGCTTTCGCCCTCCCCGGTGGCATAGCCCAGCAACAAACGCCGCATGCCGAACAGCCAGGTGTGGGGCGCTGCATCTTGTGGCTCGGGAGGCAATCCGGCCTGCTGCCGGTGGACGCTGTGCAGACCCCAGCGGATGTTGGCGCCCCTTATCCAGCGCTCCAGCGCTGGCCGGTCGTCGGGCTGGAAACCGAAGCGGCGTGCCAGGGCTGGCACATCCAGCAGGTCCAGCAAATCGCTCGCGGTCAGGCGCGATTTGGGCAGCTCAAGCAGTGTTTGCACTGCATGCAGCAATGGGTCGGCACCGCGCCGCGATTGGTCGCTGATGCTGAACGGAATGAAGCGCGGATCGCTGTTGGGCAGCCGGCCGAACACCGCTTCCACATGTGGAGCGTAGGTGGCAATGTCGGGCACCATCACCATCACGTCGCGTGGTTCCAGCGTGGGGTCGGCCTCGAAAGCAGCGAGCAGTTGGTCGTGCAGCACCTCCACCTCGCGCTGCGGGCCGTGGGTAACGTGAAAGCGGATCGAGGTGTCGCTGCCCACATCGACAGCAGGCCAGAGCGCCTGTGTTTCAGCCAGAGGGCGGAGTTCCAGGATGTCCTGCTGCAATTGCTGCAGCACATTGGCGTCTCCAGGCGAGGTGAAAACGTCCGTCGATCGGCCGATGGCTTGAAAACGCTGGCGGTAGAGTTCGACGCGAGCTGGGTCGTCGTGCAGGTTGAGCAGTCCGATGAAGTCCCGGCCCTGCCGACCCCACGCCGCCAGCAGCGGGTGAGCGTGCAGGTGCAGGCTGTCGGGGTCCAGCACCGCAGGTGCACCGATGCGGCGGGGATGCCGGGGTGGGTGCCGCAGGGCTGCCCGCAGCACTGCGTGTTCCGGCACGATGTCGGACCAGTCGTGCCGGCACGGGTTGAGCACGCACAGCAGTACCTGGCACCATCTCCCCAGTACCGCCAGCACTTCCAGCGTTTGCTGTGGGAGGGTGGAGATGCCAAAGACGATGATGCGCGGCGGCAGACCTTGGGGCCTGACATCGTCACCTTGGGTCGGTTGTGTCGCTTGGGCCGCCCGTGCCAGGAATGCACTGTGGACTGCCGCTCGCCCTTGGCGGCTTGTCAAGGGCAGGGCGGTATCGTCAGCCGCCACATCGGCCAGCAAACGCCGCCACAACAGACCCTGCCAGCGGTCCGCAGCACCCAGCCCGTTCAAATCGCCGCGACCCCAAGCCTCAAGCCAGTCCGCCCGGTACACCTGGTACTGGTCGAAAAGGTCCGCCAGCTGCTCTGCCAACTGCTGGCGCTTGCGGCCGTCGGTGTCTTGCGACAGGTAGTGTTGCAAAGGAGCGAAATCGGCATCGACGGGCAGCTCACCCAGCAGTCGTACCAGCCGCCATTGCAGCCGGTGCTTGTCCAGCGGTGACACTTCGGGCACCTGGTCTGGCCCCAGGACCGCCCGGTAGGCCTGCCATAGAAATTGTGATGGCAGGTAGAAGCGAAGCGCCGCCGCAATGCCCACGCCGCCCCGGTTCGCCGGTTCTGCCCATGAGAGCCTGAGCCACTGGGCAATGCCGTTGCTCTGCACCAGCAGGGTCTCGTTCACCAGAGGTGGCAGGGGGTACCGCTGCGTCCATTGCAGCACCAGATCGCGCAAGGTTTCGGCCTGATTGCCGTGCACCACCATGAATCCCGGTGGCGGCGACTCGGCGGGCGTCATCTCCCTGTGCAAAGTGTCCATTCGGCCGATGGTAACGCGTCTGACCCAGCGCCGTATCGCACAATGCGGGCCCATGAGCAAGGCATTCACCAAGGAAACTGATCACGATGACGACGACCTGCCAAACGGCCCAGCGCTGCCGGCGGGCGGCAAAAACTACATCACTCCCCAGGGTCATGCGCGTTTGAGGGCGGAGCTGCTGCACCTGCTGGACGTGGAGCGCCCCAAAGTGGTAGAGATCGTCCATTGGGCTGCCAGCAACGGGGATCGGTCGGAAAACGGTGATTACCTGTATGGCAAAAAACGCCTGCGGGAAATCGACCGCCGCATCCGCTTTCTGACGAAGCGGCTGGACATCGCGGTCGTGGTCGATGCTTCAGTGCACCAAGGTTCGGATCAGGTGTTTTTCGGCGCCACGGTCACCTACGCTCGTGAAGACAACACCGAGGTGACGGTGACCATCCTGGGCATCGATGAGGCGGACAGCGCCCAAGGGCAGATCAGTTGGGTGGCACCGGTGGCGCAAGCGCTGCTGAAGGCCCGGGTGGGTGACGAAGTGCGGTTGCGCACGCCCGCGGGCTGGGAGAGCCTGGAGGTTTTGGCGGTCGACTACCCTCCATCCACGACCACGGCCTGAGGTGGCTTTTCAGAGCCTGATCGCTGCCGCCCGCCCGGTCAAACCGCTGCGCGCAACGGACGCACCCGCTGTGCCCGCACCACCGACGGTGTGCGCTTGAGTTGCCGCAACACCTGGGCCAGGTGCACCCGGTCGCGCACGGCGATGGTGAAGCGCAAGTCGGTGGCGCTTTGGGCGCCGTCGTCACCCATGTGAACGTGGGTGATGTCTGCCTCTGCCCCTGCCAGTGCTGCGGCCACTTTGGCCAGCACGCCCTTGCCATTGACCACAGTCACCATCACGGTGGATTCAAAGAATCGGATCGGCTCCTCTGCCCATTCCACGTCGAGAAAACGTTCGCTGTCGCGGTGCAGCAGCTTGCGTCCCACTGGACAATCGTCGGTGTGCACCACCAAACCTTCGCCACGGCCCAGGTAGCCCACGATGCTGTCACCTGGCAAAGGACGGCAACACGACGCATATTGCACCGAAGCGCCCTCGCTGCCGTCGAGCGTGACGACACCCTGGCTGGGTCGGTCATCTTGCGCTGTGCCATAGCGCTCCTGGCTGATCAGCAGCAGATCGGGTTTTTCGCCCGCTTCGGCCAGCAAGGCCGCCAGCTTTTTACCCACCATGCTGGCGATGCGCTTGCCCAAGCCCACATCGGTCAACAACTCCTCGCGAGAGCGGTTGCCGGTGAAGCGCAACAGCTTGTCCCACAAAGGCTTGTGTGCCGGGTCGATCGCGGGCAATGCGGCAATGCCCTCGGCGCGCAGCGCCTGCAGCAGCAGACGTTCCCCCAGGCCCATCGATTCTTCCAGCGCCAGTGTTTTCAGGTGGTGGCGAATCTTGGACCGTGCGCGCCCCGTTTTGACGAAACCCAGCCAGCTCGGGTTGGGCCGGGCGTGGGGCGACGTGATGATCTCCACCACATCGCCGTTGCTCAGTTCGCTGCGCAGCGCGGCTTGTTCTCCGTTGATTTTGGCACCGATCGCTCGGTTGCCCACATCACTGTGAATGGCGTAGGCAAAGTCCACCGCAGTGGCACCGCGCGGCATCGCCATGATCCGGCTCTTGGGTGTGAACACGTACACCGAGTCGGGGAACAGGTCGATCTTGACGTGGTCCCAGAACTCGGCGGCGTCGTGGGTCTCCTGCTGAATGTCCAGCAGCGACTGCAACCATTGTGTATTGAGGTCTTGCGAGGCTGGGCTGTTCGGGTCGCTGGCTTTGTACAGCCAATGCGCAGCCACGCCCGACTCGGCCACCACATCCATCGTCGGGGTGCGCAGCTGAAATTCGATGTTGGTGCCAAACGGGCCGACCAGCGTGGTGTGCAGCGACTGGTAGCCGTTCATTTTCGGAATGGCGATGTAGTCGCGGAATTTGCCCGGCAGCGGCTTGTAGAGCTGGTGCAATATGCCCAGGGCTTGATAACAGTCCAGCAGCTCGGGCAGGATGATCCGAAAGCCGTAGATGTCCGTCACCTGCGCGAAGGACAGGTGTTTCAGATCCATCTTGCGGTAGATGGAGTACAGGGTCTTTTCCCGTCCCACAATCCGCACGTCCAGCCCGTGTTTCTGGAACACCGTCTCAATTTCGCCTTCCACCCGTGCAATCAGATCACGGCGACGGCCACGTGATTTTTCCAGGGCTTTATTCAGTGTTGCGTAGCGCCAGGGGTACAGGTGCTTGAATGCCAGATCCTGCAGTTCTCGGTAATTGTTGTTCAAGCCCAGGCGGTGGGCGATCGGCGCGTAGATTTCCAGCGTTTCGCTGCTGATGCGGCCCCATTTGCTGCGCGGCATGTCGCCCATGGTGCGCATGTTGTGGGTGCGGTCGGCCAGCTTGATGAGGATGACGCGCACATCGCGCGCCATGGCCAGCAGCATCTTGCGGAAAGACTCGGCCTGGTTCTGCTCGCGGCTGTCGAACTCCAGTTTGTCGAGTTTGGTCAGCCCGTCCACCAAGTCCGCAATCTGCAGGCCGAAGCGCTCGGCCATGTCGGTCTTGGAAACCCCACAATCCTCCAGCACGTCGTGCATCAAGGCAGCGCACAGGGCTTGGGTGTCCAGTTTCCACTCGGTGCATTGCTGCGCCACCGCGATGGGGTGGGTGATGTAAGGATCACCGTTCTTGCGTATCTGGCCCAGATGAGCCTCATCGGCGAAACGATAGGCCTGGCGCACCTGCTCCACTTCGGCCGCGCTCAGGTAATCCAGCCTTGCTTCCAGCGCGGCAAAACTGGCCGCAGCAGCACTGGCCGCCGCTTGTGCGGGGCTGAGGGCAGGGGACGAAATCACGGCATCGCTCATCCTCTTACTTTAGCCTGACTCGAGCGGATTTGCCGGCAAAGGGTGTGCAATCCTGTTGATCGCGACGATAAAAAACAAAAAAGCACCGCGCCGCGGTGCTTCTGGGAGGGGGGCAAATGCAGTGCGCGTCAGATGGGCACTTTTTTCAACATTTCCAAGCCCACTTTGCCTTCTGCGATTTCGCGCAGGGCGGTCACGCCGGGCTTGTTGCGGGTTTCGATCTTTGGGGTGTGACCCTGGTTCAGCATGCGGGCGCGGTAGGTCGCGGCCAACACGAGCTGGAAACGGTTCGGGATCTTTTCCAGGCAATCTTCAACGGTGATGCGGGCCATCGGGGAACTCCAGTCGGGGCGTGATGCTTACGGGATTTGCAGTGCGCGGAAGGTGTCGGCACGCGCACGGCGCTGGGCTGACACTTTCAGGCGCTGGGCGTGCGCAATCGCTTTCAGGTCGAACAGCGCTCGCTCGAACATCTCGTTGATTATAACGAAGTCGAATTGCGCGACGTGCGCCACCTCTTGCGCCGCATTGCGCATGCGCAGTTCGATCACTTCTTCACTGTCTTCGGCGCGTCGCATCAGGCGGGCGCGCAGCTCCGGCCAGCTGGGTGGAAGAATAAAGATCAGCACGGCGTTCGGAAACTTCTGCTTGATCTGGATCGCGCCCTGGTAATCGATCTCCAGCACGATATCAGCCCCCGCCGCGATCTTGTCCTCAATCGCCTTGCGCGAGGTGCCGTAGCGGTTGCCATGGACTTTGGCCCATTCAACAAACCCATCGGCCACGACCATGCGGTCGAACTCTTCGTTGCTGACGAAATAGTATTCTCGGCCGTGCACTTCCTGCCCGCGCGGGGCGCGCGTGGTGTGCGACACCGACAGTTCCATCCTCGAATCCACTTCCAGCAGGGCTTTGACGAGGCTGGATTTGCCCGTGCCACTGGGGGCCGCAACGACGTAGAGGTTTCCGGGGTAGTCCATGGTCATTCGAGGTTTTGGACCTGTTCACGCATCTGCTCGATCAGCACTTTCATGTCGACCGAAATGCGGGTGAGTTCCAGGCTGGACGATTTGCTGCCCAGGGTGTTGGCTTCGCGGTGCAGCTCCTGGATGGTGAAGTCCAGGCGTTTGCCCACTTCGCCACCTTTGCGCAGCAGTTGCGCAATCTCGTCCAGGCGTGATTGCAGCCGCGTGATTTCTTCAGACACGTCAATGCGGATCGCAAAGGCTGTGGCCTAGGTCAGTGCGCGTTCCTGGGCGGCCTGGGCCGCCGTGTCAGCCTGTGCGGTCCCCAGCGCCTCGTTCCAGCGTTCCAGAAAGCGCAGGCGCTGCTGCTCCACCAGTGCGGGTACCATGGGCTGTGCCTGCAAGGCGAGGGCGCGGAGTTGCGCCACCCGGTCCACCAGCATCGTGGTCAGGCGCGCGCCTTCGCGTTCGCGCGAGGCCGTGAAGTCGTCCAGCAGTTGTTGCGCCAGCGCCTGCACTGCGTCGGTCAGGCCGGCCGGGGTTGGGCTGCTGCGCGCCAGGGTGTGCATCGCTTCGGCCACCGTCAGTTCGCGCGCAGTGGGCAGCCAGGCCCGAATCTGGTCTTGCACCCCGATCAAGCGTTGGAGTTCTGCCACCGAGGGTGCGCGCAACGCGTTGTCCTGGCGGCCTTCGATCCAGCCCCGGACTTCAACCTTGCCACGTTTCAGGCGGGCGCCAATGAGTTCCCGCAGTGCCGGTTCGGCGGTGCGCAATTCGTCCGAGAGCCGAAACCCCAGGTCGAGGAAACGGCTGTTGACCGACCGGATCTCCATGCCGATGGCCGGTGCGGTGCCCGGTGCGGCCTCGGACACGGTGCTGTGTCCGCTGGCGTAGCCGGTCATGCTGTAAACTGGCATTCAGTACTTTCAGTGAGTGCAACGTACTTGGGGTTGCAGATACTCTGATTATGTCAAAGACCAAGCCAGCCCCATTGCCCCCAGACACCCTCATCGGTGGCTACCGCGTGATCCGTCTTGTTGCTGCAGGCGGGTTCGGTCTGGTGTACCTGGCGGTCGACAGCAGTGGGCAGCGGGTCGCCCTTAAAGAGTACCTGCCGTCGGCATTGGCTGTGCGGTCACCCGGTGAATTGCTGCCAGTGGTGCCGCCCGAAAAGCTGTCGCTCTACCGGCTGGGGCTCAAGAGTTTTTTTGAAGAAGGGCGTGCGCTGGCGCAAATTGCCCACCCGTCGGTGGTCAGCGTGCTCAATTTCTTCCGCGAGAACGAGACCGTCTACATGGTCATGAATTACCTGGAAGGCGCGTCCTTGCAGGATTTCATTGTCACTGCGCGTGGACAGAAGAAAAAGAAGGTGCTGCGCGAGGCCACCATCCGATCTCTGTTTGACGAGGTGCTGCGTGGCCTGCGCATCGTGCACCAGCACAAGATGCTGCACCTCGACATCAAACCAGCCAATATTTTCGTGACGGATGACAACAAGGCCGTTTTGATCGATTTCGGTGCTGCCCGCGAAGTACTTAATACCGAGGGCAATTTCGTGCGCCCGATGTACACCCCAGGTTTCGCCGCGCCCGAGATGTACAAGCGCAACACCGGCATGGGCCCTTGGACCGACATTTACGCCGTCGGTGCATGCATGTATTCCTGCATGCAGGGGTATCCGCCGCACGATGCCCCCCAGCGGCTCGACAAAGACCGGCTGGCCCTGACCATGGCGCGGCTGCGAGGTGTTTACTCTGACAACCTCATCGAGGTGGTGCAGTGGTGCATGGCGCTGGACCCTTTGACCCGCCCACAGTCGGTGTTTGCGCTGCAAAAGGAGCTCAGCCGTGAGGAAGAGCCCCAGTTTTCATCGCCCGGTTTGCTGGATAAGGTGCGTTGGCGCCTTGGCGGGCTGGTTGGGGCCAAGGCCACCGCGCCAGCGTCCAGTTCCGACCGCTCCAGCTTTCTTGAGCCATGAAGTTCGCGGTCTACCAGGTCAGCCGCAAGGGCGGGCGCCCGATCAACGAGGATCGGCTGGGTTACACCTACACCCGCGAGGCGGTGTTGCTGGTGCTGGCCGATGGCATGGGCGGTCACCCGGAGGGCGAGAAGGCGGCCGAGATCGCGGTGCAGGCTTTCATCCATGCTTTCCGAACTCAGGCGCAGCCCACCCTGGCCGACCCACAGGCGTTTTTAGAGGCCACCGTGCTGGCCGCCAGCCAGTCGATCGTGGACTATGCCCGGTCGCAGCAGATGGACGACAACCCGCGCACCACGCTGGTCGCGGCCGTGCTGCAGCAAGGCAATGTCACCGCGCTGCATTCCGGCGATTCGCGCCTGTACTGGGCGCGCCAGGGGCGTCTGGTGCAGCGCACCCGTGACCACACCTATCACGACAAACCAGAGCTGTTTCGCCACCTGACCAACGAGGTCAACCGCAGTGTGCTGTTCACCTGCCTGGGTTCAGACAGCCCGCCGCTGTACGACGTGCTCGGCCCCCTGCCGCTGCACCGGGGCGACCGCTTGCTGTTGTGTTCCGACGGACTGTGGTCGGTCATGCAGGACGATGACGTGGCCTCTGGCCTGCACGGCATTCCCTTGCAGGACGCCGTGTCACAATTGGCCGATGAAGCCCTGCGCAAGGGTGGGCGCCACGGTGACAACGTATCGCTGCTGGGGCTGGAGTGGGAGACCGAAGACAACTTCGAGTCCACCCAGGTCATCTTGCCGCAGGCCCTGCTGGGTGAAGCGTTTGTGTCTGCACCCCACGACAGCGCCGACCCGACGGCAGACGACCTGGCCGAGTTCGACGACGAGGCCATTGAACGTTCCATCGCCGAAATCAACGAGGCCATCCGCCGCACTGCGTTGCGCAAACCTACTGAGCCATGAACACACCTTTGGATTTTCAACGTCAAGACGGGCGCAGCCCCAACCAATTGCGCCCGGTGCGCATCACCCGCCAGTTCACCATGCACGCCGAAGGTTCAGTGCTGGTCGAGTTCGGCAACACGCAGGTGCTGTGTACCGCTTCGGTGGAGGAGCGCGTGCCTCCTCACCAGAAAGGCACCGGCGAAGGCTGGGTCACTGCCGAGTACGGCATGCTGCCCCGCGCCACCCATACCCGTAGCCCGCGAGAGGCCGCCAAAGGCAAGCAAAGCGGCCGCACCCAGGAAATTCAGCGACTGATTGGCCGCTCGCTGCGCGCGGTCTTCGACCTCAAGCGACTGGGCGAACGCACCATCACGCTGGATTGCGACGTGTTGCAGGCCGACGGCGGGACTCGCACCGCTGCCATCACTGGTGCCTTCGTGGCGGCTCAAGATGCGGTGCACCGCCTGCTGGCCGAAGGGAAGCTGACCGAATCGCCCGTACTGCACCCGGTGGCTGCGGTGTCGGTGGGCATTGTGCAGGGCGTGCCGGTGCTGGACCTGAACTATGTGGAAGACTCGGGCTGTGACACCGACATGAATGTGGTCATGACCGGGGCCGGGCACTACGTGGAAGTTCAGGGAACGGCCGAAGGTGTGGCCTTCAGCCGGGACGAGATGAACCAGCTGTTGTTGCTGGCCGAGCACGGCATTGGCGAGCTGATTGCCATGCAACGCGCGGCACTGGCGGGTGCCAGCGTGGCCTGATCCATGGACACCCAACACCGGCTGGTACTGGCCAGCAACAACGCGGGCAAGCTGGCCGAATTGCAGGCCATGTTTGCGCCTCTGGGAGTGGCTTTGGTGCGCCAGGGCGATCTGGGCATACCCGAAGCACCAGAACCGCATCACACCTTTGTTGAAAACGCCTTGTCCAAAGCCCGTCACGCCAGCCAGTACAGTGGTCTGCCTGCTGTGGCCGATGATGCTGGCCTGTGCGTGGATGCCTTTGGCGGTCAGCCTGGGGTGGACACCGCTTACTACTGCACTCGGTTTGGTTACGAAAAGAGCGATGCCAACAATGTGCGTGCGTTGCTTGAGCAGCTCGATGGTCACGACAACCGGCGAGCGTCCATGGTCAGTACCCTGGTGGCGGTGCGCAGCCCGCAAGACCCGGAGCCTCTCATCGCGGTGGGTCGCGTCAGCGGTCTGATTGCCAGAGAGCCGATCGGTGATCAAGGCTTTGGGTTCGATCCTGTGATGTGGTTGCCGGAGTTCGGACAGACCTTCGCCCAGCTGCCAGTGGATGTGAAAAACGCCCACAGCCACCGCGGCCGCGCTGCACGAGCCATGCTGGCCTTGATGCGGGAACACTGGTATCCGGTCACCGCGCCATGAGCACCATCAACACCAGCACAGTGCTGTGGCAACGACCCGGTCAGTTGCAACTGCCGGGCCTGCCACCGCTGACGCTCTACATCCACCTGCCCTGGTGCCTCAAGAAGTGCCCTTACTGCGACTTCAATTCCCACGAGTGGGGAGCGGCTCAAGGTCAGAGCGGCGATTTGCCCGAAGCTGAGTACCTGCGCGCCTTGCGTGCCGACCTGGAGGCCAGCCTGCCCCTGATCTGGGGACGGCCGGTGCACAGTGTGTTCATCGGGGGCGTAACGCCCAGCCTGTTCTCGCCCCAGGCCATCGACCAATTGCTGTCTGATGTTCGGGCTCTGTTGCGGCTGGAGGCCGACGCGGAAATCACCCTGGAGGCCAACCCGGGCACCTTCGAGAAGGACCGTTTCCGGGGGTTCCGCAACGCCGGGGTCACGCGACTGAGCATCGGCGTGCAGAGCTTTGATGATCGTTTCCTGAAAGCCCTTGGAAGGGTGCACGATGCCGACCAGGCCCGAGCTGCCGTGGCCGAGGCGGCCGAATGCTTTGAGACTTTCAATATCGACCTGATGTACGCCTTGCCCGGCCAGACACTGGCCGATCTGGATCGCGATCTGGACGTCGCTTTGTCGTTCCGACCACCGCACCTGTCGGTGTACCACCTCACGCTGGAGCCCAACACCTACTTCGCCAAGCATCCCCCGCCGTTGCCCGACGATGACACCGCTTACGCCATGCTGGACCGCATCACAGAGCGAACGGGGGCCGAGGGCATGGACCGTTATGAGGTGTCTGCCTATGCGCGCGCCGGTCACCGCTGCTTTCACAACTGGAACTACTGGCAGTTTGGCGACTACCTCGGCATTGGTGCGGGAGCCCATGGCAAACTGAGCTTTGCACACCGCGTGTTGCGCCAGGTGCGCTGGCGCGAACCCAAGCGCTACATCGAACAGGCGCTGCAAGGCCAGCCCGTGGCCAGCGAAAACGAGGTGGCTGCACGCGACCTGCCGTTCGAATTCATGCTCAATGCATTGCGCTTGCGGCAGGGTTTCACGCTGGCACAGTTCAGCGAACGCACCGGGCTGCCGATACACACGGTGTCTGGCGCTTTGCAGACGGCCGAGCAGCGCGGCTGGATCGAGCGCGACCTGCACACGGTTCGCCCGACGGTTAAGGGGTTCGACTTTTTGAGCGATTTGCAGGCCCTGTTCCTGCCCGACGACGACTGACGGGCCCGGGCGTTTCAGCCATCAGCGAGGTGCGGCATGTTTTCCATTTTTGGCACATCCGGCTTGATGTATCGGGGACCGATCGAGAGCCTGCGCACCGTGGCGCCGACCTTGCAAGCGGCGCGCATCCGCCCGTTGCAAGTGGATGTGGACCGCGAACCCGCTCGCGGTGATTGGCCACAGGGGGCACCTATCCGTCCTGGGTCCTCTCAGGCAGCTCAGGCCTACGCGGGCGTACAGCATCCGCCGGTTGTGCGCAGGCCGCTCCATCGGGTGGCCGATGTGATGTCCACCCAGGTCGTGCAGGTGTCACAAGAGGCCGCGTTACAGATCGGCTGGGAGCTGCTGTCCCAGCAAGGCGTGGCCCAGGCACCCGTGGTGAATCATCAGGGGCGTTTGGTGGGCTTGCTGACCCGCGCCGACTTGATACGCCCCGATCACCTGCCCAAACCTGATGATCACCCGCTGGTATGGCGTGCGTGGTTTGCACGACCTGTGCACGAGGTCATGGTCACGCCGGTGCCCGGTGTGTCAGCGGACACCGATTTGCGGCGCTTGGCGCTGTTGCTGCTGGACACCGGCCTGCCCGGCCTGCCGGTGGTTGACGACGATGGTGGTCTGCGAGGCTTCGTGTCCCGCAGCGACATTCTCAAGGCGGTGGTGCATGATCCACCGCTCGATCTGTGGGCCGGTTGAAACCGGCGACAATACACCTTTGGCCCGAATCGGGCCTTTTGTTCCACTGCTTAGTTGCCCGCTGTGAATTCCTCCGACAAGTCCACGTCCAAACCTGCCGACCTGACCCAGCTCGATGCGCTGACCGGCGGCGCCTTCAGTGCCCCCACTTCGGGCGAACGGGCTGCGCGCCTGCGCGAATGGCTGGGGACCGAGCCGGGACATGACGCCATGGCCGACGTGTTCCGCGAGTTGTCCATTCGCGACAAGGGCGCAGCCAAGGTGCTGAAAGAAAAGCTCGACGAAATCAAGCGTGCCAAAGCGCAGGACGCCATCGCTGAAGAGTGGGCAGCCAAAGCACAAGCCTTGCTGGATCAGCCACGGCTGAACCTGGCGGACGCGATGGGTTGGCAGCGCGATGCCGCCAAAGCGGGAGCGCCTTTGTCGCGCGAACCACTGGCAGGACTCAAGCTGGCGTTGGCCGAGCGCATGAAGGCGGTGGAAGATCTGCAGCATCGGGTCATGGTGGAGCGCGAGGCAGCGGTGCTGCTGGCTCAGCGCATCGAAGTCCTGTCGACCAAATCCTGGACCGAAGCTGTGTCGTCCCTGGATGTGTTGCGCGCCGACGTGGCCACCTGGCATCAGCAAGCCCAGAACTTGACTGGTGATGCGGTCTGGTCGGGTCTGGATCCCAAATTTGCACAGCAACTCGACACCTCGCAGCAGCAATTGGGCTTGGTGTGGGAAGCGTTTGAAGCGGCGGTCGGGCAAGCGGTGGCCGCGTCGACGGACGCCAGCGCCCCCTTGCCTGCGGTGCCCGTGTGGGCCGACGAGTTGCGCGCTGCCCGTGGCGAAGTGGCGCCCACACCGGTGGAAGACCCTGCAGAACTGGCCGCTCGACAGGCACAGGCGGTGCAGGTCGTGAAATCGGCGCTGGATGCATTGACGCAGGAAGTGGCCCAGGGTCACGCCAAGACTGCGCCCAAGGCGGCGGCCGAGTTGCGGCAAGCCCTGAAGGACCATGGCCGTTACATCCCTCACGAGCTGGACGTGCAGGTGCAGGCTGCGCTGGCCAATGCTGGGGAGCTTGAAGGTTGGCAGCGTTGGCGCGCCGATCAGTTGCGAGAAGAGCTGCTGGCCAAGGCCGTGGCTTTGACCCAGTCGCCCGAAGGCCAGCGGCTCGGCGGGCGCAAGGTGCAGGAGTCCCTGCGTACCTTGCGCGAACAATGGAAAACCACCGACCAAGGCGGCGTTCCCAACCACGCGCTGTGGAAGAAGTTTGACGAAGCCTGCAACCAAGCGCACAAGGTGGTCGAGGCTTGGCTCGGCAAGCTCAAGGAACAAAACGAAACCCACCGTGCACAGCGTTTGGCGCTCATCGACGAGGTCAAGGCCTGGACCGAGGCGCAGACCCAGAGCACGGATTGGAAAGCCCAGTTGCGCGATCTGCACGCCTTTGCCGAGCGCTGGCGCCAGTCTGGCCACCTGAGCGAGAAGGTGTTTGCGGAAATGCAGCCGCTGTGGAAATCCGTGATTTCCGCCGCTCACCAGCGCCTTGAAGACGCCCAGGCGCAAAGCCAGGCGCGTCGGCAGGCCCTGATCGAGGAAGCTGTGGCGCTCGGCAGCGCTCCGGTGTTGCGCATCGATGCGGTCAAGGCGCTGCAGCAGCGTTGGCAGCAGGAGGCACACAGCGTGCCGCTGGACCGCCGCCAAGAGCAGAAGTTGTGGGAAGCCTTCCGCAAGCCGATCGACGAGGCGTTTGCCCGCAAGTCGACGGAACGCGAAAAGCAGCAATCCGCCATTTCGGCGCTGGACAAAGGCGTTTTGGATGCCGCCCGTGCCTTGGAGCAGGCCAGTGCGGCTGGTGATGCGCAACGCATCCGTGCCGCCATGGACGCCTTGCGCGATGCCGCACGGGGTGAACGTTCTGACGCTGCTGCAGAAGCGGCCGTGTCTGCCCCCGCAGCAGCGCCTTCCGAGGTGGCTGCCGCTGCAGAGGGCGTCGCTGATGAGGCTTCGACCACACCATCCAAGCCTGACGTTGCGCCCCGCAAACTCGTGGCGATGCGCGGTGACGACCGGCCGGGCATGACCAAAGCCGTCCCCGCATCGCAGCGCCCGGGCAGTCGTGATGGTCGCCCTGGCGATCGCCGCGACGGACGCGATGCCCGTGACGGGCGGGATGCGCGAGGCGATGATCGCCAAGGTGCGTGGGCCCGTGGTCCGCGCCTGGGTGACGCCGCCTTCCGCGCGCAACGCCAGGCGATGGAGCAGGCTGAACTGGCCCTGAAGAAACTGGCATCCCAAGCGCATGGCGAAGCCTTGACGCAATTGATGCATGCTTGGCAGCAGCGTGACCCGTCTGGAGTGCCTACCGCGCAAGCGCTGGGTGGTCGTACGGCAGCCGCTGCCCGCTCAAATTGGTCACAAGCGCTGGGCGCGCCAGCCAAGGCTGAACCGGCAGGGGTGGCATTGCTGCGCCTGGAGATGGCGGCCGAGGTGCCCACGCCTGCCGACCACCTGGAGGCGCGCCGTGCCCTGCAATTGCAGTTGCTGACTCGCCGTAACGACCCGTCGCCGGCCGACACTTGGACGCAGGACGCTGCCAAGGTACTGGCCACCGGCTATGACGAGACGGTGGCACGTCGCTTGCAGGCTGCGCTCAAGGTACTGGTGCGTCGCTGACCTCGGCAGGTCGCCCGAAAAAGGCGTCCAACAGTGGCCGCAGAGTGGGGAACTCCTGTCCAAACCTTGGGCGGTTGACGAAGTAGGCTTCGCAGCACACCGCGAAGAACTCAGCGGGAGCTTGAGCGCCATAAGCGTCCAGCCATGGGCTCGGGGCACCGAAGCGTTCGGCCATCTCCACCGCTTGGCAGAACGCGTCGTAGTTGCTTTGCCAATGGGTTTGCCAGTGCCGTTGCGCCTGTCTTGGCGTCAGTCCCATCCAATGGGGTGGCAGCCGCGGACAGCCGTTTGCCATTTCGTGGGAGCTCTTGTATCGCATGTCCAGCTTGTGGGCAAATTCGTGGATGACCAGGTTGTGGCCTTCCACTGCGTCCCGCCCACTTCCCAGCACTTGCGACCACACCAGCATCACCGGTCCGCCGGCCATGGCTTCACCCGCCAAAGCCTCTCGGTAGTGGTGTACCACCCCGGCCTCATCAATGCTTTCGCGTTTTGCCACCACCGTGTCAGGGTGAATGACGATGCCCACAAAGTCGTCGTACCAGCGCAGTCCAGGCAAGCCCCAATGCACCAGTGGCAGGCAGGCCTGCAAGGCCACGGTGAGCGCCATGGCATCACTCACCACCAATTCACCGGTGCCGTGGAACTCTTTGTCTGCCAGAAAATGGCTGCACAGCAGTCGCAGTGTATCCAGCTCGGAAGCAGGTCGGCAGGTCACGAAGGGGTGCTGTGCGAGTACCTCGTGCCACAGGGGCGCGGGAATCTCCGCGGCGCCCCGCCGCCAGCGTTGCCACCAACGCCCGATCTGTCGCAGTGGCTTCAGCGTCATGGCAGGGGGCGGCGCTCCCAGCGGCCGTCGGGGTACAGCCTGAGCACCTCGCCGCGCGGCGGCTGGGCTTGTGCATCCCAGTCGCTCAGCACAATGCGCCAGCGCTCACCGGGCAGTGGGTGTTCGGCGGGGCGGTGGGTGTGCCCGTGGATGAGCACCGGAGCGCTGCTGGCTTGCAACCACTCGTCAGCCGTTTCGCTGTCCACGTCGGCGTAGCCTTCAAAACGGCGTTCTGGTTTGTCACCGTTCAGTGCCTTGCGGTCTTTGCTGACCTGGCGCAATTGCTGTGCAATTGACTGACGTTCAGTGAGCGACCGTCCCAGGAATTCGCTTTGCCATTCCGGCGTGCGAACCTGTGCCCGAAACCGTTGATAGTCCCGGTCATCCAGACACCACGCATCGCCGTGCGACAGCAACCAACGCTTGCCTGACCAGTCCAGCAGGCACGGGTCGGGCAGAGCGAGTGTTCCCGCGAGCGCATGGAATTGCTCGCCGATCAGGAAATCGCGGTTTCCATGCATCAAGTACACCGGTGCGCGCTGGCTGGCAGAACGCAACGCGCCGATGCAGTCGTTCAGCCAGGATGGAGCCGCACTCAGGCAGTCATCTCCCACCCAGACTTCGAACAGATCGCCCAAGATGAACAACGCATCGAAGTCGCCGCCGCTCAGGTATCGAACCCAAGCCTGGGCGGTTTCGGGCTCGTGCTCGTTGAGGTGGATGTCGGAAATCACATCCTCCCAGCGCCAGGCCGACTTGCCTGACAGACGAGCCGGGTTCAGCTTCAGAGAGCGACCGCCTT
>JACCDV010292489.1_pt1 | contig 26535 bp, 23 predicted proteins | sample 7446131 | NCBI WGS metagenome assembly JACCDV01 (sample SAMN15323448, study PRJNA562643) | freshwater metagenome | isolation source: river surface water | place: USA:Blue River Watershed | collected 2017-08-17 | reverse complement strand
GTCGAGGGCGACAGAAGGTGTCCCCCGCCCTGCAATTGCGTACGACCTGGGCGATGTGTCGCGACATCATTTTCCAACGCTTGATCTGACGAGCGTCTTCTTCCGACATGCGACGACCCATGTAGTAACGACAATACCACTGAAACCATCCGCGGGGGTCATTGGGGTGGATCCACCCTTTCTCCTTCCAGACAGAAAGTGACTGACTCGCGTCGACGCCAAAATAGTTCAGTTTCGGATCTTTCTTTTCGGGAGCAAGTTTTGCTTGAGTGAACCACGAAGAAGGGAATTCATCGCGACAATCGGTCATATACTTCCCGCCGAAGACTCCGAGTTCAAGCATTTCCTTCGGAGTAAGTTCGGGGCGAAATTCAGGATCGAAGTCTCGCCCGGGACGCGCGACGCATTCATAACGATAGTCATGTTGCATACGATCTCGGACCACGACAAAGTGACTCATGGAAGGAATGATGAAGGGGTAAGCGAACGCGCGGGAATCTTGGAAAGCACACGACGACGTTCTTTGTGATCGGGAATTGTTTGCGCGACAAGTGCCCAAAAATCGGCGGAATGATTCATCTCTCGCAAATGACAGAGTTCGTGTACGATCACGAGATCCAAGAGATGCTCAGGAAGAAAGAGGATACGGTAATTGAAATTCAAGTTCCCCTTCGAGGAACAACTCCCCCACCGCGAACGCTGATCGCGGATCGCGACGCGACCAAAACAAAATCCATAGTGAGTATTGTAGTGCGCGAGACGGGCTTTGACCAAATTTCGCGCATCTTCTTTGTGGCGCAGATACATCGTTGTGCGTGAAGACGAAATGCCGATCGTGCGGGTTTTTGTCGATACTCGGCGAGGAGACGCGGGGCGAGCGCCCAAAAATCGGCGAAGAAAGGAGCGCATGCTGGGACGGGCGGACATAATGAAGCATTATACCAACCTCTCCCCTTCTTGCCGAGAAGACTACGCTTCACAATATTCTAATTGCGAAACTTTCTTATTTGTGCTACGGTGAACATGTTATGACAAAAGGTTCAGATACGGACATCGGGGCACTCCTAAGGGAGAAGGGGCTGAAGGCAACCTCTGCGCGGTGCGCACTCCTTGAACTCCTCGAGCGCACAGAAAGGCCCCTTGCAACCTTTGAGATCGTTGATGCCCTTCAGTCGCAAACGAATCAAGCGACCGTCTATCGCGCGATCGAACAACTCAAAAGTGCCGGACTTTTGCGAAGAGTCGAGATGGGGCATACGCACGCCCACTACGAACGAAACGACGAGGACTCCCATCACCACCACGTGATCTGTCGCTCCTGCGACAAGACGGTCCACCTCGACGAATGCACCCTCTCCAAGGATCCAAAGAAGAGTGCCCTCAAAAAAACCGGCTTTCACACGATCGAAGGTCACTCACTCGAATTCTACGGCACCTGTGAAGATTGCGCGAAAAACAACAAGACGACACGACATTCATAAAAATTAAGACTGTATCAACTATCATTATTTCAAGAAACGCACATCATGAACAAGGACATCCGTACGATCATCATCTTTTCCACCATTGCCGTCGCATTGCTCGGCTCCTTTCTCTTCATCCTTCCTCTTTTTTTTGGAACAAAAGAGACCGATGATCGAATGACCGTAGCAACAAGTATTTACCCCCTGTATTTCCTTGCGAGTGAGATCGCCGGTCCAGACGCGCGGGTCATCAATCTCACCCCGCCGGGAGCCGAGCCGCACGACTACGAACTCACTCCGGGTGACATCTCGACCGTCACACAGAGCGAACTCTTGATCATCAATGGAGCCGGGCTTGAACACTGGGGAAAAGACCTAAACGAGCTTCTCAAGGGAACTCCCGCGGAAGTGCTTTCGATCGCCGATTCTCTGCCCACAAGAACAATGGATCATGACGGGAAAAAGGTACTCGATCCCCACTTCTGGCTCTCCCCTCTCCTCATGAAAGAAATGGCGAGATCGGTCACGGACGCATTCGTTCGTGTGGACCCCGAGCACGCGGAAGCATATCGCGCACGAGGAATCGCACTCGACAACGAGCTCAGCGTTCTTCACGAAGAGTACCGCTCCACGCTCTCGTCCTGCGCAAAAAAGGAGCTTGTCAGCTCTCACAACGCGTTTGGGTACCTTGGCGCCGAATACGGACTCGCAACACTTCCGATCGCGGGAATAAGTCCGGAAGCGGAACCATCTCCAAGGCAAATGGCGGAGATCGCGACCCTCGTGCGCGAACGTGGAGTGAATGCGATCTTTTTTGAGGCATTGGTCAGTCCACGTTTGGCCGAAACGCTCGCGGAAGAGACCGGCGTACGAACACTCATGCTTGACCCGCTCGAAGGTCTGGACGAAGATAAGGTTGAGGTTGGTGCGAATTACCTTTCCGTCATGAGAGAAAATCTCGCCAACCTCAAAGACGCGCTTGAATGCGCACAATGAATATGACCGATACAACACACGGACAAAAAGAGGTGGTATCCGCGATCGAGGTCGAGCATGTTTCCTTTGCTTATGGAGAAAAACAAATTCTCAACAACGTGTCACTTTCCGTGAAGCAAGGCGACTACCTCTCCATTGTCGGGCCGAACGGTGCAGGAAAAACGACCCTGATCAAACTGATCACCAACGCACTGCATCCAAAAGAGGGTGCTATTCGCATCTTTGGCGAACCGGTAAAACGATTCACTCAATGGCCACGCGTCGGTTATGTTCCCCAACATGCCAACAGAGTCGACCTCTCTTTTCCCGCGACGGTCTTTGACGTCGTCATGATGGGCGGATACGGCAAGCGAGGACTCTTTCGCAGGCCAACCAAAGAAGATCGTCAAGACGCACGTCTCGCGATCGCACGAGTCGGACTCACCGAACAAGAGCAAAAAATGATCGGGGAACTCTCGGGCGGTCAGACGCAACGCGCGTTCATCGCGCGCGCACTTGTCACTCACCCCGACATCCTTATCCTTGATGAACCGACGGCCGGGGTCGATCTTTCCGCTCAAGCGGCACTCTACGACCTTCTCCGCAGACTCAACAAAGAAGGAATGACGCTTGTTGTGGTCTCTCACGATATCGAGGTGATCACCAAAGAAAGTACCCACCTCGCCTATATCGACAAAGAACTTGCCTTTTATGAGCACCCGCTCGCCTTCCTCAAGGAAGGAGCGCCATTCCTCCACGGCCATGATCACTGAAATATTTCAATACTCGTTCATGGTGCGCGGAATGGAGGCGGGTCTTGTTGTGGGGCTTGTCGCGCCACTCATCGGACTTTTTTTGGTCTTGCGGCGCTATTCACTCATCGCGGACACACTCGCGCATGTCTCTCTCGCGGGAATCGCATTCGCGATCCTCTTTGGACTGAATCCGATCCTTTCGGCGATGACCGCGACACTGCTCGCATCGTTTGGCACAGAGCGGCTGCGTGGAACAAAAAGAGTCTCCGGGGAATCAGCACTTGCACTCTTTCTTTCAGGGAGTCTCGCGTTGGCCGTCATCTTGATCGGATTAGGAAAGGGTCCCGGCGCAAACATCAACAACTACTTATTCGGAAGTATTCTCACGGTCACAAACGTAGATATTCTCATCATGATCGCCCTTTCGGCGGGAGTCGGAGGACTGATCGCTCTTCTCTACAAAGAACTTGTATTTACCTCCTTTGACGAAGAAGCCGCACGGGCAAGCGGAATACCGGTCAAAGCGGTGAACATCGCACTCATCATTGCGACCGCACTCACCGTCTCCGTGGCGATCCCGATCGTAGGGGTGCTCCTCATCTCCGCACTTATTGTGATTCCCGCGGTCACCGCACTCCTTCTTCGGAAAAATTTTCTCACGACACTCATTATTGCCGAGATCATATCCGTCTCATCGGTCGCAAGCGGGATCATCTTCTCTTACTACATGAATATTCCATCCGGAGGAACGATCGTCATGATCATGCTTCTCTTCTTTCTCGCAACACTTCTTCTCACTTCAAGAAAGAATCGAACGAACTAACAGCTCTCATCCCGACACAAGAAAAATGGCGCCTCTTGCGAAGCGCTCATTTTTCTTTTGGTCGGGCTGCCGAGAATCTCTCCTTACAGGAGCAGTACCCGTTTCCGATTTGTTCGGAGCAAAGCTCCTCACAAACAGCGGAGAACGGCTTCGATTCTCGGACGAAAAGCACGCAGGTGCTTTTCTCATCCCGACACAAGAAAAATGGCGCCTCTTGCGAAGCGCTCATTTTTCTTTTGGTCGGGCTGCCGAGAATCGAACTCGGTTCTTGCGAACCCGAATCGCATATACTACCGGTGTACTACAGCCCGTGGAAACGCACGAAGTTTCCTTGCCCGTGCGTTCGCTCCATTTAACACAACTTTCGAAAAAAAATCAAATCACTTCCGTTTGAGAGGAGGAAGAAACCCGAAAACAAAGAAAACGATGGCCGACAAAAGTATCCCCAAGTTCCATCCCGAAACAAAGAACGAGAGGCCGAGGAGTGCGGTTCCGGAAAGAAGATATGCCTCTCTGTTCGAAAGGGATGCTTCGCTCGGGAGTATACCGCGTTTCATGGCGGAAATACTTTTCTTTCCCTTTTTTCCTGACGCGCGAAGTCCATACAATCCCGCAAACACAAAGAACGGCAACGCAAGCGAAGCGTCAATAAAGGGCTTTGTCCACCATCGGACGATCAAATTGGTTCGTTCGGTACTCTCCGAGAGCAGCGAATCGCGCGCTCCTGAATAAAAAACAGATCCCTTTGGCAAGGTAAGCGAGATCGTCATCCCCTCAAAACGAGCCAGATCCGCCTGCTCAAAACGCAGCGTGTGCATACGACCCTCTGTGTCGACCGCATGGACGCGCGCATCGGTACAAGCCCCCAACGAATCCCGCTCGCCCGCGCGGCAAGAGAATGCGTCACCGCTCAAAAAAAGCGGAAGAGGAAGAACGACATCGACACGCACTCGTTCAAGCGGAACCTTCCAGTCAAATCCGGTCACATTCCAAAAGAATCGCTCATCGAGAAGTGTCGGGTGTATCGCACCGCTCACCTTGTAGCGGATCACGTAGAGTTGCGGACCGGACACGAGTGCGACGGGGTCTCCGATACGAAGTGTGGCCATATTGCCTGTTGCGTTGTAGATCACCTCACGGGGATTTCCTCGACCATCCGTCACCGTAACTCCCGATATCTCGGCGAGACGCGCGGGGATGTTCCCGGAAGCCGGAATACCAAGTGGTATCTCGCGAATAATACCGTGGCGTTCCCTTTCCTCAAAATCAAAAACGATCTCCTCCTGCACGTCAAATGTGCCGTCCGTGTTGATGACGATCCGCGCGACAAACGTACTCACCCGCTCATACGCAAAACCGGTGACGGGAAAAAGAAGGAAAGAAAGCGTCAAAAGCGCAACAAGATCACTCCTCATCATCGAGTTTTTTCTTGAGTTCTTCGAATTCATTTTCGAGTTCTTTGAGGCGGACACGTCCTGCGCGAATAAGTTCGGCGCCATCTTTGATCTTTTCGATCCCCTTCTCGACATCTACCTCTTCTTGCGACTCGAACCACTCTGCGATCGCGCGAAGTTTCTTCAGTGTTTCTGTAAGATCGGTATGTGTCTTGGTCATGATAAAAGTTTAACTATTCATCGTGTGCTCCGTCACGATCGCCTTTAGTGTACCATCAGAAAGACGCGCCTCAAAACTCTCCCCCTCATCGATCTCTGCGACCGAACGAAGTACCCTATTTTTTTTGGTGAGAATGCCGTACCCCAACCGCAACTGACGAAACGGATCATGGATCGCCAAAAGTCCGGAAATCGTCCGCAACTCTTCGGCTGTCGCCTCAAGATATCCTCGATAACGAAGGGCTATCCTCTCAAACCCTTCTCGTGTATTCCGTTCATGTTCAAAAAGCACGCGACGCAACACGGGGAGATACTCCAATACCGCATGTGTCGCTTCGATAAAACGCGCGCGCAAACGCGAGAGAGCGAGTGACAACATACCGCGAGAAAGTTCCAACCCGCGCGCATGATCGGAAAGTGTCGCACCGAACTCTGAGACAAGGTTGCGCGAAAGAAAAGACAACTCGGTGATAGCTTCTTCCCACGACGCATTGAGGAGCACTGTCGTTGCTGTCGGAGTCGACGGTGCGAAATCCGCAACGAGTTGCGCGAGTGGAATATCCTTGTCGTGTCCAATGGCACAAATGACCGGAACGGGAAATTCAGCGATTGCACGAACGACATGCTCGTTGTTGAAGGACTGCAAACTCTCGAGCGATCCTCCGCCGCGAACGAGCACCAACACGTCGATCGGTTCACGCGCAAGGCGCTTCATTGCGGCGAGAAGATCTTTCACCGCAACCACTCCTTCGACACGCGAATCCACGAACGAGATGGAGAAGCCGAAGCGTCCGAGATTGTTGAGGAAATCATGGATCACCGCGCCTTCTCGAGAAGTGATGAGGCCGACACGTTCGGGAAGTTCCGGAAGCGGACGTTTACGGTCGGGAAGAAAAAGTCCTTCCTCGTCGAGCTTTTTCTTGAGCGCCAAATATGCGGCCTGAAGAGATCCTTCCCCGACAAGTTCGATCGTTTGCGCCCGAAAACTAAAGCGGCCATACGGCTTGTAGATCTCGCTTGCTCCGGTCACGACGACTTCCACACCCTCGCGCACCTCTATCCCCGAGAGGTCCACATCGGAGCGCCACATAAAAACATTGAGCACACTTTCTGTTTCCGCATCCTTGATCGCAAAATATGCGGCATTCCCCTGAAGTTTGAGACTGGTCACCTCGCCGCGGACTCGCGCGACGACACGTATGAGCATGCGATTGACTACATCGAGATAGTCGCCAACAGAGAGGGTGACCTCGCCCTTCACTTCCTCTTTCACCCCACCTGTCGAAGGAGGTTCCTCATGTTGATCACGCACGACTCCTCCGAACTCCGAAACGATCGCAAGGATCGTAGCACCATACTCGCGAAACTTTGCCTCCTTGATCCCCTTGATCGCAATTAGGTCTTCTTTTGTCGAGGGGAGCACACGAACGATCTCATCAAGCGCGCTGTTCGGGAGCACGCGAAAAAGCTCCACCGACCTTTTTGCGGCCTCGGAGTTCCTCCATTCATAGAGCGCGTGACGAAGATTTGCCATGCGCCTATTGTACCGACCTCCCCGATAAAAACAAACCCGCGCGGTCAAGCGACCACGCGGGGCAAAGGTTCAAAAAGCAAATTACAACGAGCGAGCACGGTACTCACGAATGACCGCTTTTCCGTGTACCCCGATCTCGGCGATACGATCGAGCTCCTTGTTCGTCAGAGGTCGCGGGGATATGGCAAGCGCCTCACTCAAGAGCGCCGCAGCATGAATAACATGATCTCGTTCTCCATAAAGAAGCACCTTGAGAAGCTCCTGACGTGCATCACAGGAAACCTTGTTATGCTCGATGAGCGGCATCGCGATCGCAAGACAACACGATCTTCCAAGTTCCGTACCGATCGCGTGAAGCAAGACATCAGCCGTCTTCACATCGCAACCGAAACGAACGACAAGATCGACCGCGTAGGGAAAAAGGGCGGGCGACTGATTCCCGATCATGCCCCCATGAGGCTGCTTCGCAACTTTGCGAATAATGTCGTTCACCAAAAACTCGACCGAAAGCGGTGTACTCTTCATGACTCTCTCCTTGTACGAGAAAAACACCTTTTTGGGTTATACGCCATTTTTGCATCTCTGTCCATATTTCCTCAACAAAACAAAAACTCCGCGCACGATAATGCACGGAGTCCCGCAAAAGGAATATCACAATACCTCCCGATCAAGAGCTTTCCGGTATTCATCAAGGATCCGAGAGTCCCCCACTCCAACACTCCGAACACGAGCAAGCTCGAGACACGTCAAGGCGCGCCCATAAACCTTCTCGAGATCAGCAATGAGCTTCCCGTAATCCGAGGGAAAACGCACATAAGAAAGAAGCGCTTCTCCCAGTTTACTACGCATAGGAGAACTCATTTGGGAAACAAGTGGGATAACCTTTTCAACCCCGCCTGTTGTTGCAAGCAAGAAGATGACCTCGCGAACCAGCGGATCAACCACTTCGGATGACGCCTGACACCGCGCCGCAAACCGTACCGTTGCCGAAAGCTCACCCAAAAGATCGGCTGGGGTGTGAGGATCCGCTCCTTCTCGAGCGCGCATGATCTTTGCAGTGAAATCCCTTATCTCTTGTTCGACTCTTTGACACATCGACATGTCTTCCTCCTTTTGCATTGAAGCAATGAACAGAGCTTCCTTAGTTATACTCCCACAGGACTCCGGCTGTCCAACAAAAGGCCGCCCCGGAAAGGGGCGGCTTGGGAGAAGATCACGCACAGCGACGCACTGCGCGACTCTTTTTGAGCTGTTGTGCAATGCGCAAACGCATGAACGGTTCCACTTCCTGAGTGGCAACATATTTTGAAAAAACCTGGAGAGACGACAACCCCGCTCCCGTTCGCACCATGTTCTCGGCAATATGGAGCAACTCCAGGTCTGAGAGCGGAATCTTCGTTGCTACCGCAAGGCGCGAAGCCAAGAGGTGATTTCCTTGAAGCACGGCGAACTTGCGCAATTCACCCCTGATCTCCGGGGTGGTGAACGGAATGAGCGTATCACACTCCGAAAGGAGCTCAGGGCTATCCAGCGCTCGAGCAAAGACATTGCTCATGAGCTGCTCCGATGCGCCCTCGCAATCACCGATCACCCGAACGATCGCGCCAAAGATCCCCGAGATGTCTCGCTTCCCGTTCTTCGCGAGATCAAATTCCTTCAAAAGACTTAGCACGATCTCGTCGGAATGAACGAGCTTACCTTTTTTGCTGAACATGACAGACTCCCTCAAGTAACATCCTTTATTTAAAGTAACACTTAAGGTGAAAAAGTCAATACTTCCTTAAACTCAAATGACTCCTCCGATAAGGTCGTCCTCAAAGGCAATGATCCCCTCAAGCGTTGGAGGGTATGCGGAGGTATCGGGAAAATCCGGTGTCATGATCTTGCGATAGACGGCGGCAATAAGCGCAGTGAGGCGCTTCACCTCGTCGTCGCTTGGAGAGAATACGAGTGGGGTCACATGGTCGTCGGAAAGGATCTGTTCAACGAACTCGAGTTCGAGGGAGGCGACGGGGAGCCGATAATGCGTCGAGTGCTCAAGAAGTATCTTATAGAAAATGAGTTGCTGTTTGTAATGGTGGAGCTTGATCTTCTCGTACTGATCCTTCCCCTTCATGTCCCATGATTCGACCGGCTTCCCTGTTTTCCAATCGCGCACAATGTATGAACCGTGAAGAGTACGGAGGAGATCCAGTTTCCCCGAAAGCACCGCCCCATCAACAACAACCCCTTCACTTGCCATGTTGACCTCCACCTCGTCTTCAGGAAGAAAACTTTCTCCGTTCTCGGCAAAATACTTTGTCAAAAGGTCCACCCCACGCTTTTCCTGTTTTGTTCGATCACAAGGAAGGAGGCGACCCTTCGCGATCTCAGCGCGAAAGATCTGCAAAATACGCTCGAGCGGCGGTCGCTCTCCCGCATTCCATTTTGGATAACGAATCATCTCCTCAATGCCCGCATGAATGGCAGTACCAAAGACGGCGGAAACATGCTTCGGCTGTGGAAATTGAAGCAAATTCTGCTTCACGAAATAAAGCGGTCCCCCCTCCGGAACATTACAAAAATTTCCAAGATGGGTCGGGGACATCCGATACGATGCGACAAGTCGGCGCACAATAGCCCATTCATCTTCGTGATACGGAAGAGCGACAAGTGCCAGTGCGCTCTCGTGGGCACTGACATCAAGCTCGTCGTCGTCAGAAAACAGAACGGACCCGGAAGGTGTCGCAGAGTCGAGATACCGGACAAGGTCCTTGTGCCCCGACACATAGAGGGAATGCTTCGCGCGCGTCAATGCGACATACAGAAGTCGAATGAAATCGTCCTCAGTATCTCCCGCGGGGGCAATACGAGGAAGGAGGGGTGCAGGGACCCTTGCATTGTTTGTGCGCCCGCGTCGCGTCCAGATATCATCATGAGCCGAAACGATAAAGACCGTCGCGAACTCAAGCCCCTTTGCCGCATGTGCGGTCATGACCTGCACCGCATGATCCGCCTTGACGAAGGGCGACTCACACGCAAGCGTGATCCCGTGCGTGCGATGCGCGGCAACAAAAGGAGCGACATCCTGAACCGTGATCGTCTCCTCCGCACGCCACTCACGAAGCGCCGAAAGGAATGTTTTAAGCGCGGCAAGAAAATGAACATACGAGACGGGATGTTCCTTCATTACTTGTGCCCCGAAATAATACTCCTTGAACCCGGACGCATTCATATAGTGCTCAAAGACATGTTCAAGCGGATGCGTATGTTCCCCTGAAAGATCAGCAAGAATTTCGTGGACACGCTTCACTTCTTTCGAAGGGTGATCGGCAATGGTCGCGGACCACGTACGACGACTATCCTTTGCAGTAACGGCAATATCAAAAAGTGTGGCGCGAGGAATATTCCAATACGGGAAGGACAAGATTTCCGGAAGAAGTTCATCCTTACGGTCACCCGCCCCGAACAACGAAGCGAGATATTCCGCGAGAATGATCAACTCGCGCACGTGCGCTTCATCAAAGACGTTCGTCTTTTTGCTATATTCATACGGAATGCCGACACGGTCGAGATAAGGCAAGAGCGCCTTGATCTCACGATGTCCACGCGAAAGGAGGGCAATATCCTCGGGAGGTGTCCCTCCGTCGATCAACTCACGCACCTTCCCCGCGACACGCGCGTACTCTTCAACATCCGACGAACAAGAGGTCACGAAGAGCGATCCCTTTTGTATCGCGGAATTTCCCTGTCGCAAAACCTTACTAATATCGTCATAATGGCGCTCAAGACGGTCTTCTCCCTGCACGACAACCTTGCGCGCATAATCGAGAATGTCTTGATGTGAACGATAGTTGGTATCAAGCACAACAGTCGTGACGTCACGATAGAGCCCGCGACGGAACCGTACGATATTTGAAACTTCAGCGCCTTGAAATTTGTACACTGCCTGATCGTCATCACCGACAACCATGATATTGGGACGACCCTCATGCACCGGATGCGTCGTGAGCGCGCGAACGATGCGCATCTGCGCGTCGTTCGTATCCTGGAATTCGTCGATCAACGTAAATTGATATTGTTCTTCAAGCTCGCTGCGAAGTGTCGCATTGTCTTCGAGTGCTCGCGCGACTTCGAGGATCATATCGTCGTAATCATAAAGTCCGCGATCATGCATCGTGCGCACATACGTCCCATAAAGCTCGGCCACGGCACGGATCTTTGCAAGATCACGCCAATCTTTCAAAATGATCTCGTCACCTTCCTTGACCGTAAACTTGGACTTCCACTTCGTGACCGCCTCCATCTTCCCCTCTTCCACCGCAAGCGCGATCGCGCGCGCGAGCTCCCCGGCGAGATACGTCCCGGTCTCACTCCCGAGATCACGCAAACCCCGCAATATCGGATCAAGTGAGTCGATCCGCTTGATACTCGCTCTTTCCTTTGGCCACTCCGCAAGGATTGCGTTGACCGCCGGGTATTCCCCCGCATAACGCTCCACGCTTGCCGCGTATTCTTCGGGTGTATACCCGCCGCGCTTCAAATGTTCGATGCGCTGACTCACCGAATTGAGATAGACAAACCCGCTCTTCGGATGAAACCCTTGGAGCGGATGATCATACGGCAACGAACGGAATATCTCTTCGAGGATCATTGCGCGGTCAAGGTCAGTCGCCTGCGCGTAGGTTGCGGCGCGAAAAAAGAACTCGGGATAACGTGTAATGATGGAGTTAGCGAAGCCGTGAAAGGTAAAGATCCCGACACGATACGCATCCTGACCAATGTAGCGAGAGAGACGCTCCCGCATATTGACGGCGCCGTTCTCGGTAAAGGTGAGACAGAGGATATTCGACGGGGCGACGTCTCCGCGGCGGAGAATGTTTGCGACACGCAAGGCGAGCACTTGGGTCTTCCCCGTTCCCGGACCTGCAACGACAAGGAGCGGTCCGTCGATCGCTTCTACCACTTCCCGCTGTTTGGGGTTGAGTTTCGCGATCTCTTCATCGAATGAGGGAGATATTGGCATGGAAGGATTATAGCACGAGCACCGAAGCACTCAACGGAGAACGTGTGCCTTCTCTAGAAAACAAAGATCCCTCCTTTTTGGAGAGATGTTTGATGGTCGCCTTCACGTTAAGCTTCAGCGAACTGAGGGTGGACCTAAGCGGATTCGAACCGCTGACCTTTGCATTGCAAATGCACTGCTCTACCAGCTGAGCTATAGGCCCTCGCAGACAAGCGCACTCTTGTCTATAGAGAGAAATACTAGCATAAAATAGAAATGATGCAAAAATTTTTAAAATAGGTATAATCGGAGAGTTATCGTTTGGGCCATTAGCTCACCTGGTAGAGCGCATCCATGGCATGGATGAGGTAGCCGGTTCGAGTCCGGCATGGTCCACAAAAAAGGAAACGAGCGACATGTTGTGGTCGCTCGTTTTTTTTGATATAAAAAAGCCCCGCGCGATACAACGGCAGGGCAATGTCGTGTTTGAGGATAAAAGAAGCGCTCATACGGTCAGAGTGTGAAATCGTTCCGCTTGAGCATATCAAGTTGCGCGATCACCTTCGAGGCATAGGACGTATGACGCGTCCCCTGCTCGACCTTTCTCGGTCCGGAGTTGTACGAAACAAGTCCGCACGCAAGGTCTCCACCGCAACGTCGATGGGTCATGTAGGACTTGAGTGTCCTGACGCCACCCGAAATGTTGCGATGCGGGTCGAAGATCTCTCTTGAGGAAACGCCATAATCATTCGCCGTCCCCTCCTGAAGCTGCATGAGCCCGAAGCACGGATCGTGAATGTCGGAGATCGCCGTAGGATCACCAGCCGACTCAACAAGGATAACCGCAACGACCAAACGCGCATCAAAGGGCGCGCGATGTTCGCGCAGTGCCGCCTTGATCGCATCCCCGTAATGTTCCCGAATACAATGGGCTCGCGTGAGATTGCTCTCATTCTTCCCGTTGCAGTTCTTCGAGGAACGCAGTCCGGCGTCCATGTATGAAGCGCGAATGCACTCCTTGCGGACTCTGCGGTACTCGTTCCACCCCTGACGATAGGTCTTACCCTGTGCAAGCACCGCTTCTCGAGCGGTATTCGCGACGGGACTACATTTCATGACGACCTCCCGGATCGGGGGGCCGACAATGGTCGCATTGTAGCTGACCTGCGTCGGGGATGCCGAAGCTGTGGCATGAGCTTTCCGGGGGACCATCGGCACCTCCGTTTCTACGGGGGCGGGATCGAAAGTCTTTTTCACGCGTTCCTTGCGAGGAAGTGCGAGAGCGGGGCCGTCGTAATTCGCAAGTGTCGTAGCGGTCGGAGCGGGAGCGGAAACGATCTGTTTGCCGCTTTCCTTGATGGCAGGAGCCGGGGCGACCTTTGCGGTCGGAGATTCAGGATGTAATAACTTTTCCTGAGAAGCTCCGTCCGGGGGTACACCCTGGGCGAACTCCTCCGGAGAAGCTTTCAGCTTTCCTGTCTCCGGAGAACATTCCGCCTTTACTTTGACCTGTTGCCCGACAAAAATGAGGTCGGGGTTCTTGATTGCGTTGCGCTTTACGATGTCGCGGATCGTATCGCACGATTCCTTGCGCGAGACGCGAGTCAATGTGTCGCCACGACGGATCGTGATCGTCACGAACTCGGGCGAAGGAGCGACTTCGGGTTGCGCCATTGCAACCACGATCGGTTGAGCGGGGGCGGGGGTAATGGGAAGGGTTTGTTGGTGAGCAACACGCAGAGCGGCCGCTTGCGAATTTTCCCTTGCCTTTGACACTTTGATCAAGGGCTCAGAAAACTTGTAGGTGAGCGCTCCGAGAGACAACACCATCACGAGCAGACCCAGCACAACAAGCGCAAGGTCCGATTTTTTGTCGAAAAACTTCATAACAACCTCCAAATCCAGATTTTGGCGGGTTCCTTAACTTTTCCCTTATTTCCTCTTGCAAAGAACGTATGGGACGCATTATACACACATTTCTTGTTTTGTCAAAGAAATACACGGCCATATATCACGATAAAACAATTGCGTAGAAATCAAAAATACCTTATGATTGCACGTATACAAATAGGGCCCGTAGCTCATCTGGTAGAGCGCGTCATTCGCATTGACGAGGCAAGCGGTTCGAGTCCGCTCGGGTCCACAACCGTTAAAAAATCTGCCCTGAGGCAGGTTTTTCGGTTGTGGAGGCCGGAGTACATCGTGAGCGCCCTGTTATCTCCTTGGGCGCGGAACGATACGAGGCGGGGTCGCGAGTACTTAACAAATAAGGAGCAACGCTCCGCATTTGTTTAGTAACTTGTGACCACAACGCAAAAATTCGCCGAAAGGCGGTTTCTGTTTTGTGGTGGAACCCGAGCACGTGAACTGCTTCACTCCGTAGCGGACTCGAAAGGGTTGTCGATGCCGAGTCATCGAGGCCGACAACCACCCGCCACGGTAGGTGGAGAGTCCGCTCGGGTCCACAACCGTTAAGAAAATCTCCCCTGCGGGAGATTTTTAGGTTGTGGAAGGCGCAGCCATATTTCATCAGCAGATGAAATGGCGAGCCGGGGTCGCGAGCACTTATAGATTTTTGAGCACGGAGTGCGTAAAAAATCTTTAGTGACTTGTGACCACAAACGAAATATGTACTAACGTGAAGGTGACAAGCAAATATCTCTCCGAAACGGAGGGATTTTCGGTTGAACGCAAAGACACCAACGGCTTGGCGCACAAAGGAGACTCAAAAGGACTACCTCCCTTTCAACGCAAGACCGATGACATGGTCAATGAAATCCGGCATCGATACTCCCGCCTTTTCAAGTGCTTTCGGAAGTAAAGATTCTTTTGTGAGCCCCGGAAGCGTATTGATCTCGAGAATATAGATCCCCTGTTCACTCACGATGAAGTCTGAGCGAGAATAATGTCGCGCGCCGATCGCATGATGAGCCGCATGCCCGAGATCACGCAGGTCAACATGTTCGGAGAGGGTAAAGCGGCCCGGGCAGATCTCCTGTGAAACACCGGTATATTTCGCATCAAAATCAAAGAAATCATTTTCTTTGGGTGGAACGATCTCGATCGGATAGAGGAGGAAGGGCGAGCCGGTCGGGTCAGGGTCAACCACACATACCGTCGCCTCCCTCCCCTCAATGAATTCTTCGACCAAGATGTCGCCATGCACACGCGCGGCGAGCAGTGCGTCGTAAAGTTCATCGATCGTTCGAGTAACCCGCGTCCCCACCGACGACCCTCCGGAGACCGGCTTCACAATAAGCGGAAGTTCCATATCGTAATACAATTGCTGAACCACTTCTTCCAACACATCGTCCGAGGACGCCGTGTACCCCTTCGGCACTTTGATCCCGGAAGCGGAAAAGCGGGACTTGGCGAGTTCCTTGTGCATACCGATCGCGGAAGGAATAACAGAAGATCCGGTATAGGGAATACGGAAAGATTCAAAAAGTTGCTGGATCTTCCCGTCTTCTCCGAACGAACCGTGCAAGGCGTTCCAGACAACATCGACATGATGCGCAATGTTTGCAAGATCAGTACGCACTCCATCCATATACCAATCCCCACGAGGAGTAATGAGGATATCGACGGGTCGATAGCGGTCCGGGCTGAGGTGACGCAAAACATTCTCCCCCGTCTTGAGGGAGACGACATATTCACTCGACGGACCTCCTCGGACAACACCTACGCGCGTTCGTGACATGCGCATATTATAATCGTTTTACAACGAAGACGATAGTGCATGTCAGCGGATGCGATCGCGCAGCTGTCGGTGATACGCGACAGCAAAGCGATGCGACTCCGCGTTTGCGATCAAGATCCCCTTCCGATAGGACTCAACAAGCTCTTTATCCCCAAGGAACGCCTTGGGCTTGTGTCGTTCGTCCTTGACGACACTCACAACAGGGACCGCGAGCTCGAGTTCGCTCAAGACCTTCTGCGCCCGACGTTTCTGAGCAACCCCTCCGTCGATCACGATCAGATCCGGACGCTCCCATTCGACATGCGCGATCCGTCGACGCAGGACCTCTTCGAGGTGGAGTGTATCATCAGCCTGTTCACTCTCGATACGGATCTTGAATTTACGATACGCAGAAGGCTTCGGATGACCATCCTCAACAACAACCATGACCCCGACAGTATATTTTCCTGATATGTGCGCGATATCATAGGCCTCGATACGGTGGGCCTTGGAGCGAGACCGCGCGACATTACGCGAGCGAGTCCGCACCTCTTCCGAGATCAGCGAGACATCTTTGATGTGGCGGAGTGCAAAGATCATACGCTTGTACTCCCCCGCTTCCTCAAATTCAAGTTTCTTTGCGGCGCGCGACATGAGGCGTTCAAGCTCACGAATAACGGCACTCTTCTTTCCTTCAAAAAAGAGTTTGATGTGTCCGATACGGCGCCCATACTCCTTCTCCGATATTGCCCCGACACACACCCCGGGACACAGGCCGAGTTGCGCATTGAAACAGGGCTTCCCGCTTTCCGGGACACATGAATCACGAAATGGAAATATCTTACGGATAATCCGCAACGCTTCGGCAAGATTTGTGCCTTGAGGGAATGGTCCGAAAATATATTTATACAAACGTTCTGTTTCAGCGCCATTGATAAGCATTGTTCGTTCGCGGAGCGTCAGCACGCGGGGAAAAGGCTCATTCGTGATCACCACATAATTGAAACTCTTGTTGTCCTTCTCCTTGGTGTTGTACGGGGGCTGATGCGCCTTGATCTCGGCCGCCTCGAGAATGATCGCCTCAAGAACCGAACCGGTCTCGGTAAAGGTGACCGTTTTTGCCAGCGTGACCATGTCGACCACGTGTTTTCCGCGTGTATGAAGGAGGTCGTTCGCAAAATAGCTCCGCACGCGGTCGCGAAGTGAGGTTGCCTTGCCGATATAGAGGATATTGCCCTCCCTGTCGCGAAACTGATAGATACCAGGCGAATCCGGGAGTTGTGTCATTTTAAACTCTTCAGACAACATTGGTTCCATTGTACAGCACCGTCAAAAGCTTGACAAATTATAATAATATGATTATTGTATATTCTAGCAGTTCATCAATTTTTGGAGACCAAAGATGAAAAAAGATGAAGCGGGTCAATCCCACCACGACGAAATGAAGAACTTCCTCTCACTTCGTCTCAAGGATATCCATGGTGACGACAGAACCTCCAGCAGAACGCACGAGGACATGATCTACTTCACACTAAAGGTCATCCTCTGCACTCCGGAGCGTGTGGGAGTACGCCTCGTCCCCGAACTCGAATTGGACATATGGGTCATTCACGAAGACTTGATTTATGAGGCCCTGGTGAGGAAATACTCTTATTACCGAACCCGAGAAAGCGGGAGCGCCGAAATTCGAAACATCGTTACCGATTTACTGCACGAACTCCGAAAGAGCGGGATTACCGCTCAAAAGATCTAACCTAACCCAAAGCGGGGCCTATGAGCCCCGCTTTCCTTTTGCCAAAATTTTCTTGAGATACACTCCGGTGTGTGACTTCGGATTATTCGCAACTTCTTCGGGAGTTCCCCTCGCCACCAACTGCCCTCCCCCACTTCCCCCTTCGGGTCCAATATCAATGACATAGTCTGCGGACTTGATCACATCGAGATTATGTTCGATCAAGAGCACACTGTTGCCTCGATCGACCAGCATCTGCAAAATATCGATCAACTTTTGCACATCGGCATAGTGGAGTCCGATCGTCGGTTCGTCGAGTAGGTACAGTGTGCGTTGCTCGAGCGGACGATAGAGTTCCGAGGCGATCTTCACACGCTGCGCCTCTCCTCCGGAAAGAGTCGTCGCGGATTGTCCGAGTTCGAGATAGCCGAGTCCGACGGCGTCAAGCTGGCGCAAACGATCTTCGATAGCGGGAATATCCTTGAAGAACTCGAGTGCCTCCTCAACCGTCATCTTCAGTACATCATAGATGCTCTTTTTCTTGAACTTCACTTCGAGTGTCTCCTTCTGGAAGCGCTTACCCTGACACACGTCACAAAGCACATAGACCGTAGGGAGAAAATGCATCTCAACCGCGATCATGCCGTTGCCTTCACATGCCTCACACCGCCCACCCTTCACATTGAAAGAGAATCGCGCCGGCTTCCACCCACGCACGCGCGCCTCTTCCGTTTCCGCAAAAAGGTCGCGAATAAATGTCCACGCGCCGGTATAGGTCGCGGGATTGGAACGCGGTGTGCGTCCGATCGGAGATTGGTCGATGAGAATAGTGCGATGAATATATTCCGTGCCGGTAAAGCTCGCGCAGTTAAAGGTTTCCGCGGAGCGATACTTGCGTTCAAAACGTGCCTGAAGATTCTTGTGGACCAATTCGTAGAGCAAGGTCGACTTTCCCGAACCGGAGACCCCGGTGATCACCGCGAGTTTGCCGAGAGGAATATCAACATTCATGTTGGTGATATTGAAGGCCTTTCCGCCTACGATCGAAAGCTTCCCGCGATCTGCATCGCGTCGCTTGGGAGGAATGGGGATGATGGCGTCACCGCGAAGATAATCGAGTGTGAGTGACTTTTGCTTTTTGTCGAGCAAGAGGTCCTCAAGATACCCGGCGGCCACGACATGTCCGCCACGCACTCCGGCGCCCGGACCGATATCCACCAAATAATCCGACGCAAAGATCGTGTCTTCGTCATGTTCGACAACAATGATCGTATTGCCGATATCACGGAGATCCTCGAGTGTTTTGATAAGACGGTCGTTGTCGCGCTGGTGGAGTCCGATCGTCGGTTCGTCGAGGACATAAAGCGCGCCGACAAGTCGAGAGCCGAGCTGTGACGCGAGGCGAATGCGTTGCGCCTCTCCTCCGGAAAGCGTATTTGCGCGTCGACCAAGCGTGAGATATCCGATCCCGACATCGTCCATAAAATGAAGTCGCGACTCGATCTCCTTGATCACCACAGAAGAGATTTGGCGCTCCATCGGAGAAAGTGTCAGTGTTTTGAAGAACGCGATCGCGTCCTCAATAGAAAGATCCGTCACTTCCACGATATTCTTACCGCGCGGATGCTCAACCCGGTCCTTGGGCTTTGCCTTCTCGTTATGCTCGACGGCATCCGCGTCGCCGATGGTGACATGCAGGGCCTCTTCGCGGAGTCGAGCACCATGACACACATCACACGGTTCATTCCCCATGAAATGTTTTGTCCCAAGCCCGTTGCAAGAAGGACAGGCGCCATAAGGAGAGTTGAAGGAAAAGAGTCTCGGTTCAACCTCGGGATAAGAGAACCCGTCATCAGGGCACGCGAACTTTGCCGACATGATCGTTTCTTCTTCCCCGATGACCAGGCGCACGAGCCCCTCGGTCTCATCGAGCGCGCGCTCGACCGCTTCAGAAAGACGCTCGCGCACCCCCTTCTCGTTGTCGGTAAATTCAGAAACAAAAAACTCGTCCACCATGATATCGATGTCGTGTTTCTTGGTCTTGGTGAGTTCGATGCGATCGCGTAAGTTCTTCACCTTGCCGTCAATGCGCACCTTGACATACCCCTTCGAGAGGTAATCATAAAGTAATTGATAGTACTCTCCCTTCCGGCCGCGCACGACGGGCGCGAAGATTCCCACACGTAAAGAAGAATACGCAACGCCCATAACGGTATCCTTGGGCTCATGAGCGCCGATCGCGGCAACGCGATCAAAGATGACATTCATGATCTCCTCGTTTGTGAGGCGTTTGATCGGCTTGCCGCAGGTAAGACAGTGCGGAACACCGACGCGCGCGAAGAGGACACGCAGATAGTCATAGATCTCGGTGATCGTCGCAACCGTCGAGCGAGGATTAGAGGAATGTGACTTCTGATCGATCGAAATTGCGGGAGAAAGCCCAATGATCTCGTCCACATCGGGCTTCTGCATTGTATTTAGGAATTGCCGAGCATACGCGGAGAGAGACTCGACATAACGACGCTGCCCTTCGGCAAATATCGTATCAAATGCGAGTGAGGACTTCCCCGAACCGGACAATCCGGTAAAAACGATCATCGTATTGCGTGGCATCTCCACACTGATATTTTTGAGGTTGTGCGTGCGCGCACCCCTCACGATGATAGTTTCTTGTTCCTTTTTTGAGTCTTTCTTTGCGGTCATGAAATATTTGTGCCGATCACTCTAACACATTTTCTCATTTTTATCCACAGGAACCCGCACGTGCTGAAGGCACGCAAAAGACAACTCATTCCCGACGAAGACCGGGGGTCCGAGGAGAGGCCATGACCTTCTTGGCCTCTTGGACGATCTCGTCGAGCGTGTAATTCGCCTTGACCAAGAACTTGTCGGCACCGGCGGCAAATGCACGCTCGAGATCTTCTTTTTGTCCAAAGTTGGAAAGCATGACGATGTGTGTCTTGTCGAGTGCCTTGTTTGCGCGAATACGTTTCAAAACCTCAAATCCGTCGATCCCGGGAAGAAGAATATCGAGAAGTATCAATGAGGGAATATGCTCTTCCGCAAGGGCGACACCCTGCTCCCCGTCCATGGCGGCATAGACCTGGAGATGTTCTTTCTCGAGCTTCTGGACCGCAAGGTCACGCAGAAACTTATCATCCTCAACAATGAGGAGCTTCGTTTTGATCGTCTCTGAAGAAAGGGATGTCTCGATCGTTGCGCCGTCATGCATATCCCCAAAGATACGCATAACCTTGGTGATCGCCTCGCTGGGATCAAACTCGCTCTTCAGGAAATAATCTTTAATATTGAGCTTGATCGCCCGCGATATCTCCGCGATATCACCGGTAGCGGAAACGACAACGACAGGAGTCGCGGCAACCGCAGGATCGGGCAATGCGCGAATAGATTCAAACAAAGAAAATCCGTCAATACCCCCCATGTCAATATCGAGAATGATCGCGTCGGGGTGCAACTGAGTGATTCCGGAAATGACCACATTGGGGTCAAACGACAAGAATGTCTCATAACCGGCACGAGCAAAGCCCGCCACAAGAGGGTCCGATATCGTCGGATCATTCTCGATAATGAGGATCTTTTTTGCGTAGACTCCGGACATGGTCGTTGATGATGTTCTAGTATAACACACTCAATCAGAGAACGGCAGTGTCACATGGAAGGTCGTCCCCTCATTGATCACGCTCTCAAACCAGATCTCCCCTCCGTGACGCTTGACCACACTTTGCGCAATGAAAAGACCGAGTCCGGAACCCTCCGTTTTAGTATGCACCGCATTGTCGGCACGGAAGAATCGAGAGAATATCTTGTCCTTCTCGGAATCGGGAATACCAATACCGTTGTCGGTCACCCAAAAATGAAGAAGCGAGCGATCCATAGCAACGCCGACCGAAACAATCCCGCCGGGGCGCGTGTATTTGATCGCATTGTCGATCAGATTTTGAAGTACATCGTGCATCTTGTCGGGATCAACCTTGATCTTGGGAAGAAGTTCTTGGGGCGAGCTGAATTCAACACGAATATTCTGCGGTGTCGCAAGAGGAAGCAAGCTCCGGATCATATCTTGGACCAGATCCTCGAATTGCACCGGGATGAACTCATACTTGAGCTTGCCCGACTCCAACTTGTCGACCGCAAGCACGTCGTTCACGAGTCCGATCATGCGTTCATTGGACTCAAACCCCTTGGAAAGAAGGTCCTTCTGCTCGGGAGTCACAGGACCAACATCGCCGTCGAGCAATATCTTGAGTGTCCACTTGATCGCGGAAAGTGGTGTCCGAAGCTGATGTGCAACGATCGAAATGATCTCGGACTTCATTTTATCGAGCTGGGTAAGCTTTTCGTTCGCGGCGGAAAGTTGAAGGTCACGACGCACCAAAAGCTTGGCACTTTGATCGAATTCGCGCGTCAATTCCTCGAGACGACGCACCTGTATCGCATCCTTGCGCATCTGCTCAAAGAGTAATTGATCGCGCGCCGAAAGAAGTCGGGAAATATACCCTCCAAAATACCCGATAAGAAGATAGAGCAGAAATACGATACCCGCGTGCGTCAGCGACTGAAGCAGTTCATGACTCCATTCGAAATACTGATCCTCGAGAAAGAACATGTTGAATGCCTCCGCATGTAAAAAGACCGACAAAAAGACAAGCGCACCAGACGCGATCGCGACGGTGATCGAACCGCGAAAACCGAAAAGAATGACCGAAACAACGATAGGAATGAAGAAGAATGAATGACCGAGATTGCCCACTCCTCCCGTGGTAAGGATCATGGTCAAAAAGAAGAACACCAGGTCGACCGCGATCTGACTGCGATTCAAAATATCGAATTGATGCTCACCCATTGCTTCGCCCTTGGTGCGAAGGGTGAAGAAAAAGAACGCATTGCTCGCAAGAAAGAGGATGAGCGCGAGTGTGAGCACAAGCACCGGATGAGCGGTCACGCTTGTGTCGGGCATCATGATACCCAACACATAGGCAAGCGGGCCGTAGTACCAACGCGCGGCGATGATCCATTGTGTGGACTGCAAGCGCGAGCTGAAATGATGTTCGTTCTCAATGCTCATAGAAAGATCGTCCTCCTCATGTTACGTGATAAACTCACTATTCGGCAAGCGCCCATATTAAAAGCGAGCCGTTATGAAAACGCACTGTCTCAGCATCACCTCCTCCAACTTGCGCATAACTATAGAATCCTGCGATCGGAACATCGCGCCCCAAGACTTTCTGAATGACGCGGATCTCGTCGTCACACTGCGCGCCAAACATCTTTTTGCGACCGATCGAATTGATCACAATGACGGCCTTTGGCGGCCTTCCTTCCAGCTTGCGCAATATCTCCTTGGCCGCATCTTCCGCCACCTCAAGCCCTCGCTCAAGATCAGAGATCATGAGTCGCACTTCCGCACCCTCGGGAATGGATGCCGTGAAAGTCATCGCACCCTTGCCGTCCACGTAGACAGGATTACGCAAAAGCACGTCAGTGGAGTCGGGTGCAAATATTCCGAGCGGATATGAAATGGTCAAAAGCGGAAGCAACCCTCCTTTGATATCCCCCACATGTTCCTCACCAAAATAATCCTCATAAATAGAGGCAGCGGGTTTTCCGTCAAGCTCATAGAGTGTCGTCCCTTCGGAACGAGTCACGGTCCGCGCGACTCCGACCGGCAAAAATCCATGCAATGCGACGCCCGCCGAATGATAGTCACCCGACACGCCGACACCGACGATCGAGCCCTTGTACGCCTTGTCGTGCAAATATTGAAAGGTTTCAAAGAAGAGCATGTTGTCCCCCGCCGCCCCGCCAAAAAGCGGAAAATTCGCCCCTACACGCTCAGAAAAACCCTGAAGGGTCAGGTCGCCACTTCCCGAAATGATATCGAGAAAAATAAGCGCGGAGGTGATATACCCATGTGATTCATACTCCAGTGTGTTCGCGCAATCACTTCCCGCTTGTCGCGCGTTCCATGGAATATGATTCCCCAGTGCTCCCCAAAAGTGCGCGGTGTCGGACGCGATCGCCATGACAACCACGCTATGCTCGGTGGAAAACCCTTCGCTTGAGATCTCGCCCGCAGTCGAGCACCCGGCGATCAGCGCGTCCCCCGCGGACGAGGCGACACCTTCGAGCAACTTGTCTTGATCGTAAGCGACAGAGCCAAAGACAAGAAGGAGGTTCGCCTGCTTTTCCGGAATGATGCCCGAGACCGCCTGCACGCATGCTTCCGCGCCGGCCTTGAATGCGTCGGGACCCGTTCCCACTCCAATACTCGCCTTTATCATATCACGCTTCAGTGTAGCACGCGGAGCACGAAGAAAGAATGCACAGCGCAAAAAAAGATCACTTTCGTTTTCGTGTCGTCTTCTTGGGTGTGACAGATTCTCCCCGCAAAAGTCGGATCTCGTCACGCAAGAGCGCGGCGGTCTCAAAGTCGAGGACCTTGACCGCTTCCTGCATTTGTTTTTCTTTCTCTTCGATAAGTTTCTCAGGACTCTCGGTAAACCGCTTCTTGTCGATCAAGAACATCTCCTTGAGGGTGCGATCGTGCACATTCTGCATCTCCTCGGTGATATCACTGATCTTCTTGCGAATACTCTGTGGAGTGATCCCGTGCTCCTTGTTGTGCGCGATCTGAATGGCACGGCGACGCTCGGTCTCACCGATCGCGCGCTCGAGTGAACCGGTGATCGTATCCGCATAAAGAAGCACCCGCCCCGCCACGTTGCGCGCGGCGCGACCGATCGTCTGAATGAGTGATGTCTCCGAACGAAGGAATCCCTCCTTGTCAGCATCGAGGATCGCGACGAGCTCTACTTCGGGAAGATCGAGCCCTTCGCGCAAGAGGTTCACACCCACAAGACAATCAAACTCTCCCTTGCGAAACTCGGTCAGGATCGTGATGCGATCGATCGTCTTTACATCACTGTGCAAATATTTTGCGCGAACACCCTTTTCTTTGAGATATGTCGCAAGGTCCTCGGCCATCTTTTTGGTGAGCGTTGTCACGATCACGCGAGCATCACGCGCGACCACCTTCTCCGCTTCGGCAATGAAGTCTCCGATCTGCCCGGGATAGTCTCCTTTCTCAACAACGGGGCGAACGACCATTTCAGGGTCAATGAGGCCGGTCGGACGAATGACCTGCTCCACGATCGCATCGCTCACTTCTCTTTCAAAATCAGCCGGGGTGGCGGAGGTGAAGAGTACTTGCCCGACTCGCTTCTCCCATTCCTCAAAGCGCAGCGGTCTATTGTCGCGCGCGGAAGGGAGTCGGAAACCGTGTTCAATAAGCGTATCCTTGCGCGAACGATCACCCGCATACATTCCGCGGATCTGCGGGACGGTAACATGCGACTCATCGATGATCGTGAAAAAATCGGGGCTCCCGTCAGCGTGGTGAGGAAAATATGAGAGCAGGGTGTCCGGCGGTTCTCCCGGTTGCTTCCCCGAAAAATGACGAGAGTAATTCTCGATCCCACTGCAGTATCCAACCTCTTCGATCATGGCGACATCATAACGCGTCCGCCGCTTCAATCGCTCCGCCTCCAAGATCTTTCCTTCCTTCGCAAGAATAGCGAGACGCCCATCGAGTTCCGCGCGAATATCCGCAACCGCGCGCATGCGTTCGTCTTCGGCGGTAATGAAATGCTTTGCGGGAAAAAGGAAGATACTCTGCTCCGACGCAATGATCGCGCGTGAGATTGGATCGATCTTTTCGATCGTAACGATCTCACTTCCCGAAAATGAGAATTGATAGATCACGAGCTCGGACGTCGGCATCACTTCGAGTGTGTTGCCGATCGCGCGAAAGGTGCCGGGCGCGAGGTCCGCGTTGGTGCGATCGAAATAGATATTCACAAGCTTACGGATGATATCGTTGCGAGCGATACGATCCCCGACAGAAAGTTTGAGATTGACCTTGAGATATTCTTCGGGAGAACCGAGTCCGTAGATGCACGACACCGACGCGACGATGATCACATCTCTCCGCGAAAGGAGTGCCTGTGTCGAAGCATGGCGCAAGCGATCGATCTCTTCGTTGATCTGGGCGTCTTTTTCGATATAGGTATCGGTCGTCGGCAAATACGCCTCGGGCTGATAGTAGTCATAGTACGAAACGAAGTAATGAACGGCATTTTCGGGAAAGAATTGGCGATATTCTTGAGCAAGCTGCGCGGCGAGCGTCTTGTTGTGCGCGATGACCAACGTCGGTTTGTCGAGATGCGCGATCACATTGGCGGCGGTAAATGTCTTGCCGGAGCCGGTGACACCAAGGAGTGTCTGATAGCGATGTCCGGCACGAAAACCCTCCGTGAGTTCACGGATCGCTTGGGGTTGGTCGCCCGCGGGCTCCCATTCCGACCTTAGGGTGAATACCGACATACTTGACAAGATAGCATAAAGTTGTAATTTGAGCAAAGGAAACAAGGCTCCATATCACACAGGAGAACATCATGTCCAGTCTTCCCGACCCGCTCTTCATGCAAGCCATGAACGCACTCCTCTGGCTCATTATCATCGTCATGGCGATATTTTTTATCGAGAGAAGAGTGCCCAAATTGCAACTCACCCTGATTATTGTCGTTGGTTTTCTCGGGGGGATCTTCTCCGAACACTTCCCTCTCTTCTTCTAGATTCTAGGATTCCGAATAATAACGCCCCAAAAATTCTTGCTTGAACTCAACGAACCGCCCTTCCAATATGGACTGGCGGATCTTTTTTACCAGTTCAACAATAAACTGAACATTGTGGATCGACGCGAGGGTTGCACCCAGCATCTCGTCGGCACGAAAAAGATGTGCGACATATGCCCGCGTAAAGTGGGTGCAGGTGTAGCACGAACACCCCTCCGCGATCGGACCAAAATCACGAACAAAACGCGCGTTGTTGATATTGATCCTTCCTTCTTTTGTATAGAGCGCGCCGTTGCGTCCGATCCGTGTCGGTGAGACGCAAT
>JACCDV011302484.1_pt1 | contig 26572 bp, 28 predicted proteins | sample 7446131 | NCBI WGS metagenome assembly JACCDV01 (sample SAMN15323448, study PRJNA562643) | freshwater metagenome | isolation source: river surface water | place: USA:Blue River Watershed | collected 2017-08-17 | reverse complement strand
TGGGATTGCGTAACGGCGCTCTACCGCGCGAGCGGCAAGCACAATCAATGATACTAGGGCGAGATAAACCAGCGCCGCCAGTAAGTAGGCTTTAAAAAACTGGAAGTTGGTGGCGGCCAGCTCTTGCATGCGGGCAAAAAACTCCGTGTACTGAATCAGGAATGCCACCGAGCTGTCTTTAAGGTTGCCTATCACTTGGTTAGTTAAGGCTGGGACAGATAGGCGCAACACTTGCGGCAAGGTAATCAATTTAAAAATTTGCTGCGGGCTAAACCCTTGCGCGCGCGCTGCTTCCAACTCCACTTGATCTAAACCGCTGTAAGCAGAGGTAAGGTATGCGGCGTTATAAGCAGCGACATTCAAGCTAAAACCAATGACCGCCACAACAAAAGGCGAGAGTTTAACTCCCCACTGAGGCAGTCCGTAATACATCAAAAACAGCAGCACAATGAGTGGCATGCCGATAAAGAAAGCGATGTAGCCACGGATAAAACCACGCAGCATGGCATTTTTATTTAGCGATGCGTAGAACACCACTATGCCCAACAGCAAGCCGCTGATGCTGACAATAACCGTAAGCTCCAAGGTGAGCATTAGGCCAGCAAGAATAAGGGGCATCTGCTCCAGGAGGTCACTCTGAAAAATTAACCAACCGTTCATTTTGACTTGGCCTCTTGGCCGAAGAATGCGCGGACTTTTTCGTCCTGGTGATGTTGGGATAAATAATCAATTGAATCTTCGGCAACGACCACACCCTTGTCTAAAAACACCACTTTATCCGCCAGTTGCCGCGCCAGTTGCAAGTCATGGGTCACGCATAGCATGGTGACATTTTCTCGGTGCAATCGATTCATTAGCTCGGCCACTTCTCTAGACATGACAGGGTCCAGTGCAGAAGTGGGCTCATCAAACAACACAACGGCAGGGTTCATGGCCAAGGCTCGCGCCAATGCCACGCGCTGCTTTTGACCGCCCGACAACTGCCCTGGGAATTTGTCAGCACTGGCCGACATATCCAGACGCGCCAGTTCAATCATAGCCCTTTCATTAGCCTCCACGCGTGACATCCCTTTAAGCTTACGCAGGCCTAAGGTGACGTTATCTAAAACGCTAAGATGGCTGTATAAAGCAAACTGCTGGAATACAAAGCCTATGTTTTGCCTGAGCGCACGCACATCCACATTGGACTGGGTAATTTCTTCGCCCCTGAAACGTATGCTGCCATCGCTCACGTCCTCCAGGCGATTAAGGCAGCGCAACAAGGTTGACTTGCCGCATCCGGAAGAGCCCATGACCACTTTCATGTCGCCTTCTAAAACGTCCAGATTTACGCCATTTAGTACGGTTTGCTGGCCAAATTTCTTGACCAGCTGACGAACTTCAATCAGTGCCATGCAACACACTCCAATAGTGATAGGCCCAGCGTCATTTCAACACTAGACCGGGTATACGATAGCGCCGCTCAATAAATTGCACGGCAAATAATAAAATTCGAAAAATGGAGAAATAAAGTAAGCCGACCGCCAGATAGATTTCGACACCACGCAGACTGGTGGCTGACAGCGTCATCGCTTGCTTGGTGATTTCTGGGATGCCTACCGTGTAGGCAAATGGGGAGTATTTTAGAACGGTAGTGAATTCATTGACCATGCCTGGCAACGCAAAGCGCAGCATTTGTGGCAACTCGATAAACTGAAATACTTGCAGCTTGGTCATGCCCATGGCTTCTGCAGCAACAATTTCCGATCTGTCCACCGAGTTTAGTGCACCACGAAACACTTCAGTCAAATACGCGCCAGAAATAAGCCCAAGACTAAGGGCCATCGCTAACAGTGGCGCCACTTTAATGCCTATGCTAGGTAAACCAAAATACACAATAAAAAGCAGCACCAACACTGGAACGCCGCGAAAAACGTAAGTGTAAGTACGGATAAGCGGCTTAATCCACACGGCATTTAACCTACTCAATCCGCTCATTAGCAAGCCAACCGCCATGCCTGTTGCGCTGCAGACCAGGGTGACTAGTAAGGTGTAGACTAAGCCTTGCCCAAGCTGGGCAACGATATCAAAGAAACCAAGCTGGGCAAGTGGCAAGATTTAATGCATCCACTTGGTCATAACGGATTTAAGGTATTCTGGGCCTTGGCTGGTCAAGTAGAGATCAAAGTCATCTCGCATTTTAGCGCCCTTAGCAAAAGCAAAACCATACTGATCAAAGCCAGTGAAAACATAACTGCTCTCGAACGGCAAATGCAATTTAGATTGATAGTTTGCTAACACCGGCTCTTCAATAAAAGCCAAGTCAAGGTTGCCATTTTGAAGGTCTGTCACCACCTCGGTATAAGACGGGTAAAGCTTAACCTGACTAAGCGAGTAATAACCCTTGGGTTCTAACTCATTTTTAATGAGGTCGTTGTAGGCCATGCCTCTAGGGTAACCAATCGAATATTGCTTCAACTCAGCCAAATTGGTGATTTTAATTTTTCGACTGTTAAGGCTGACCAAATGCCAAGCATTGTCATAATAAGGCTTGGAGAAATCCATAGCCTCTTTACGCTTGTCGGTAATGGAGATGCCTGAAAATGCAACATCCGCTTGGCCGCTAGACACTGCGCCCAACATGCCTTGCCAATCGTATGGCGTGATTTTCATGGTCAAACCACGCGATTTGCAATAGCCTTCAAATATTTCTAAATCCGATCCTTTAATAACGCCATTTTCAGCAAAAAGCATGGGTGGAGAAGAAGAAGATACAGCCACGTTCACCACATTCGCTTCATCTTTTTTAGAACAAGCATTTAAGGTGGCGGCGAAGATAACGATTAAAGCGGTTAATAGGTATTTTTGAGGCATCAGTCACTCCAGTTTTTATAGGGTAAATAAATCATCACGGTATGTATTATACGTGTGTCTGCATGATACAGCAGGTTTGTGCTTGAACTGCATTCCATTAAAGTTTTTAATTCATGTAGCCTAGCAAGTCGGTTTGATGGGCGACAACCTTCCAAGCGCCCTGCCGTTTATGAAATGCCGTGGATGAGCGTATGCTAACAGTCTCGGCCTTGCCGTCAATTTCATTTTCGCCCATTTCGACACAAGTAATCAAAGCCATGTCGTTGCCTATCACTGTGTGCAACTGTTGCGGATACACCTGCCCACCAAGCCTGATCGCAGCCACCTCATCCCACATCTGCCCGACCTTTTCCCAACCTATTAAATACAGCCCGTCTGGGCCCATATACACAACGTCCTTGTCATGTGACCAAGCATCCTTCATGGGCTGGCTATCTCCAGTAAATAAGGCGTTCAGTGCGGCATAAAAATTATCTGTTGCTGCCGCGATGGCTTGCTCATTGCTCATGATGATAATCCCCTTTAATTTAATTGTGATTAATAGCGCCTAGCTTAGACTCTAGCTTAGGTGCCCTATCTTAAACGATTCTAAACTACACTGACAACTTGAGTTGGTTTGCGATCGCTGTATTTCTGTGGTGTTGTGTCAGCCGATCTTGGGGAAGTTTACTGGGATTACAAACGTTGTTATAAAGCTTAAAAACGCCCACTGCATCAGAGGCGATACACTCACTTTTATACGCGTTTATTTAATTTGTTGCGTGACTTTAAAATTGACGGCATTGGTAGGTAATAGTATGCGTGAAAGTGAGCCATCCTGCTTGAGCAAATCGGCTAAGGTATACTTTGCTAGCACGGCATACAAGGCATTTTGCGCCTCTCTCAATATGCTCACCAACTGACAAGACGGCTTTATGCAGCAAGAGTCATCATGGCTCAGGCAAGGCAATAAAACAGCATCCCCTTCTGTTGCACGTAGTATTTCACTGAGGTTAATGGTCAATGGATCTTGCACCATTCTCAGCCCACCGCCCTTTCCACGTACAGTTTCTATATACCCACGTTGCGCTAACTGATGCACCACTTTCGTTAAATGATTTTCAGAAATTGCATAGGCTTGTGCGATTTCTGAGATATTAACCAACTTGCCATGCTGAATACCCAAGTACATCAATACTCGCATTGTGTAATCAGAGAAAGTGGATAGGTGCATATATTCATTCCATAAAGATGTATTAATAATATTGCTTATATTAAATCGCTGTGATACATTTTTAACATGTATTTATTATGCATCTTAACAAATGTCTAGTCGAAATGGCAATCAAATGCGCACACCAATAGAACAATCTATACATGATATTTTGTTGCAGGTAATAGACCCGGAAGTGGGCGAGAACATAGTAGACCTGGGCTTGGTTTATAGCATTCAGGCAAAGGATAGCCATGCCACCATCACGCTAACACTCACCTCGCAAGCTTGCCCTATGGGCGCCATGCTTTTAGAAGAAATTGAAGCCGCATTAACTAAAAAGCTCCCTGCCGGCATCGACTATAAGCTTGAATTGGTTTGGGAACCCGCATGGTGTCCAGACATGATGTCAGTGGCTGCCAAGCAACGCTTAGGCTGGGATTGAGCCCAATGCAAGGCAAACAAAACCATTCCGTACGCTACAGGATTCCGCTGCTGGCGATGGCATTCGTTTGCCTATTGCTCGGCATTGATGGCGGGCTAATACGCTTAGGATGGCTGATGCCATCACCTGCCCCCAGCGCCGTGACATTTCATGGCCCATTAATAATCTGTGGATTTCTTGGTACCGTCATCTCATTAGAACGCGCGGTTGCCGCAGGTAAGCGCTGGGCCTATATAGCGCCACTCATGGGCGGATTGGGCGGACTAGCCCTCATTGCAGAAGTTAACTGGTTAATTGGCGCCGCACTCATCACCATTGCAAGCGGCATGCTAAGTATCACGACTTTAGACATACTTAAGCGCCAACGTGAATTATTTACCCTAACATTGCTATTGGCCTGCCTGTCATGGCTAGTGGGTAACCTACTTTGGTTATATGGGCATACTGTCGCCCAAGTAGCTATATGGTGGATAGGGTTCTTAGTATTAACCATTGCTGGTGAACGGCTTGAGCTATCGCGATTGTTACCGACATCCGTCGCTAGCAAGATTAGCTTTATGCTAATAGTCGGTCTATTTCTAGTAGGTGCCATCGTTGCAAGCTACGCTGACACGCTGAATGTCTCAGTGAGTGCCATCGCGCTACTCGCACTGGCATTTTGGTTATTGCGCAACGATTTAGCCAGGCACACTATCAAGCAGAAAGGCTTAACCCGATTTGTCGCAATATGTTTAATTTCAGGCTATGTTTGGCTAGTGATAGGTGGGCTAGTTGGCCTTTATTCTCCCCAATTAACCCACTTAAGTTATGACGCATTTCTGCATGCCATCATGCTTGGTTTTGTGTTTTCCATGATATTCGGGCATGCACCCATTATATTTCCGGCGGTTGCCAAGATAAAAATTCCCTACCACCCTAGTTTTTACCTGCCATTGCTGACGCTACATATATCCGTCATGGTGCGTATTACAGGCGACCTATTAGCAAACACCTTATATCGACAGCTAGGCGGCGCACTCAATGGCATTGCGCTGTTGTTATTTTTCATAAGCTTAATCACTGCAATAGCACGCTCGCAAAGGCAATCAACCTAGCATGCAAACGATTAAGCTTGTTTTTACAACCCTTGCGCAACACTGCGCTTAAAACCAGAAAGGAAATAAAATGTCATCAACCCATCTGCACCTACTTCCAGAACAGATTTACCCATTTGATGCACGCGGCATTGCTAAACGCTTCCGCCATGCGGCTATATTTGGCGCCTTAGATGCTTTAAATAGTGGCGAAATAATGCGCTTCGTTAATGATCACGATCCATTACCGCTACTGGCTCAACTGGAGCAACGTTATGGCGCTGCAGTCAGCATCGAATATAAAAAGCGTGAGCCGGGTCAAATTGTGATTGATTTTGTACGCACATAATCCGTGTTAGCGTTACAAGTTGCGATAGCCCTGCTGACACTAATCGTCGCATCAGTGCTCACCCTGTGGCAAGGGTCTGCGACGATTAGCAGCTATCACATTATTTTCACCATGGGCATTGCGCCTTTAATAGTGGGGGCAATAATACATTTTTTACCAGTGCTCTCACGCAGCAAAAGCCCTAACAAGCTTATAGCCTCTCTCCCTTTTATAACGCTGCTGGGCGGCAGCATCGCCACCAGCTATTTCGTTTTCCCACAATCCATGACCCATGGCCATGAATTGGGCGCCTCACTAATCCTACTTAGCGTTGCCTGCTTATTGCTTTGGGCCTATCGCCTAAAAAGAAATACGATAGGCCGCCCTCACCCATGCTTTGATTGGTATCTGACTGCGCTGTTATGTTTGTTCTTCGGACTTAATGCTATTTTAATTGGCTATTTGGCGCCATCCGAACGCGCAGCACTACGACTGCTACACCTTCACCTTAACACGCTTGGCTTCATCAGCATCACAGCGCTTGGCACCCTGCAAGTATTGATGCCTACTATTGCACAGCAAGCAGACCCCGAGGTGGTATCACGCATGCGCAAATACCTCCCATGGATAATAGCGGGCACCATCATCATCGCCTGCAGCGCGGCGTGGCTCCCTACGCTTGCATGGGTGGGCGTGCCATTACTAGCCATACCACTATTCTTCACGCTTAAAGCATGGATGCCACTTTATGCTAAAAGCATATTCCAAATGTACGGCGCGGCGCCCCTGCTCATGGCGGCGCTGTGTGGCTATGTTATGACATTACTCATCGGCACCATGCACGCTTATTTCCCAGCGCACTTTAAACCAGTGGCCACATTCATCATTGCATTTCTCATGCCACTGGTCACCGGCGCCGTAAGCTACTTGCTGCCAATATGGCTGCACCCAGGAAAACAAACAACATGGCACCAATTGGCCAGAAAATACTTAGGGTTTGCTGGTGGCTTACGGGCGCTAATTTTAATGATGGGCGGTGCATTTGTTGGGCTTAATTACGAATTTGGCTGGTATTTTGCCGCGTTTGCCATCAGCACTTTTATTGTGCAATTGCTTGTCCTATTGGCTCAGCAATCAACCTGGCACACGCAATAGCATTAATTGCCCTGCTCACACCAGGCACTTTCATGCCGATAAACATCCTAAGCCAGATCCAAGCTACACAGATCCAAAGTACACGGTCCAGGGCACAGAAAACAAAAAGCCCCACAACGCTAATTCAGCGATGTGGGGCTTTTCTCCAATCAGGCGAGCTCTTCCTTAAAACTTATAAGTAGCACCCACCTCAAAATTGCGTTCTGCACCAGGGAAAATTCCATCCGGGTTACGGCTAGCAATGTACTTTTTATCCGTGAGGTTTCTCACTGAGGCAAACAAGGATAGGTGTTTGTCATAGGTGTAATACGCTTGGGCATTATAGGTGGTGTAAGCAGGAATAAGACCCTTGGTGCCATCGTCTGATTCGATCTCAGTATTGGCTGCATCAGCGTATTGACTAGACACATGATACGCCGCTAAATTTAGCTTCAAACTGCCTACAGCATAAGAGATGTTGGCATTGCCAGTAAATTTTGGCGCATACGGCAAACGGTTGCCGGTAGGCCCCAGCGTACTATTTTTGAATTCTGCCGTTGGCACATAAGTCCCATTGCCATCGACTTTCCAGCCCGACCCTAGATCATAGCCTAAAGCAAACTCCAAACCTTGATTCAGCGTTTCACCCGCATTGGCCATATCCACTGCGCCAGACAAGCTCTGATTGATGATTTGATTATCAAAGTCCATGCGGAATACCGTGGCCTCATAGCTCATCTTTTGCACGGCACCACGCACCCCTATTTCATAGTTGGTTGAGCGCTCTGCATCCAGTTGCTGGTCCACCCCATCGCTGCTGATGGCTGTCGCTGTCATGGCAGGTGAAAAGCCTTTATAAGCGCCGGCAAAGAGCTGCGCCTGCGGCACAACTTGCCAGGTAGCGCCTAGGCCAGGCATGAACTCGGTGTTACTGGCATTGCCCTTAACGCCGGTTAATTCATTTTTAAGTGATTGCTGGTAATTTTCCATGCGCAAACCTGGCGTAACGGCCACTTGCGGACTTAATTCAAATCGGTTCTGTGCATACAAGGCTATATTTTCAGCCGTTTCTGTGACATTGCTGGTCAATATCCCTGATCGCGCGTTAGGGTCGGTTTTAGAGCGTTCGGTTTGATTGCTCAAATGGTCACTGTGTAAGCGCACGCCTATTTCGGTTTCATTTTTTATGCCTAAGCTGTTGTGTGTGATGAACATACGCGTGTCCATACCCATCATCTCAAAATCACGGTTACGCCCCGTCATGCAATACTGACTGGCCGTTAGGCTTGAATCGCAAGGACGAAATGTCGTGCCGTTGGCATCCTTGGACTGAATGTCACGCCGCCAATAATCACGACTCAATTGCGTCCAATACAGCAAGGTATTGAGCTTAACGGCATTGCTGATTTCCCATGCATAGTTAATATCCAATGATTTTCGATCGGTGATGAAATAATCATCAGGTGCCGGATTTTTATCAGGATCGTTTATGTACTCATTCTTTCTTAAACCTACGTAGGAGGTATTGATCTCATTATCGTAATAAGTGAATTTTGCACTTATCCACTGATTTTCATTGATTTGCTTACCGACTTTTGCCACCACATCGGTCATATCAAAGTCATTATGGCGAAAGCCGTCGCCACGCGAAGTAATGGCACTAATACCAGCAATGCTGTCACCGGATTTGCTTACGCCACCAGCATCCACACCCAGTAAGCCGTAGCCATGTGAACCTGCTTTTGTGGTTAAGCTGACGCCGTCTTGCGGGTCTTTGGTCTTGTAATTGATCACGCCGCCTATGGTCGTTGGACCATAACGCAAACCTGCCGCCCCTTTCAGCACTTCTATGCTTTGCATGCGTTCAATTCTTGGGCTGTAGTAGGATTCATTCGCTAGAAACAGGCCAGGAGCAACCGGCACGCCATCCTCTAGCACCAATAACTTCTGACTGCGGTTAGGGTTCAAACCGCGCATACCAATATTAGGGATGAATCCGTAACCTTCTTCTTCTCGAATCACGACACCGGGCACGGCCTTTAGGGCATCCTGCGTGGACACTGGCTGTTTAAGCGCCAATGTTTTCTCTTCAATAACGGCAACCGAGCCAGGCAACTTACTGATGGCCCGCTCGTCATTTCCTATGATATCGATGCGCGGCAGATTAACTTCGTTTGCTTGCGCTGTGTTATTAATCAACAATGCTGCAGGTAAGGCCAGCAACAATTTTTTTAGCTTGCTATTTTTTACGTGTAATTTCATTGCTTGTTTTCGACCCGATAATAAATGGATGAATGCAATTATAGATGATAATCATTATCATTTACAACCAATAAAACAAAAAAAGTAATAAATAAAACGCAAACCCTGTTAAACGCATTAAGACCAAGGAGCTAAACCAGCTAATAAAGCGACTTACGCAGGCTAAAAAAGGACATTAGTTGAACGAACAAAGATAAAAACCAAGGATAAAAACAAAGGAATTCATGAAGGGCTTATAGCGCAAGACCTATCGCGAATAATTGAAATGGCATGGGAAGACCGCACACCCTACAAACCAATCATGGCAAATTACGGCCTAGATGAAAGTGCATTAATGAAACTTATGCGGGCCAATCTTAAATTTAGCAGTTATAAACTATGGCGTGTAGGCGTGAAAACAAAATCAATAAAACACCTAAGTCTAGGCAACAGCAAGGTCACCCTAGCCTACTGCCCGACCCAATACAAGTTCAGTTGTTAGCTATTGCGGCTAGTCAACAAGCCAGAATTGGCAACAAAATGTAATGGATATCCGAGCTTCTAAATTTTTGCTTAAGATCCGTCACAAGTAATTGCAAATCCTCAGCTGCAGCATGTGTCATGAACTGCACCCTTGCTTGCCTACCGCTTACCTGCTCGATAATGCTTAAATTGACATCGCCATGCAGACGCCCGTGACCATGTACCTTATTGCTGGTGAAGCCTGATATGTCCTTCCTGAGCAAAAGGTAATCGACCAACGTTTCTTCCAATGAAGGCGGCACAATAAGTATCAATAAGCCTTGTGCAGCAACTAATGCGGTTGATTTACCAGTCATGAAACAACCTTACTTAAAAAATCTACGGTAAAAGATAGGCAGCAACAGCAATGTCAGTACAGTTGAGCTGACTAAACCACCTATCACCACTATGGCCAACGGTTTTTGAATTTCTGAACCTGGCCCACTGGCAAACAATAAGGGCACCAAGCCAAACGCCGCTATGCTTGCAGTCATGAGTACTGGCCTTAATCTACGTTTAGCGCCCTCAACCACAATGCTTAACTTATCCATGCCCTGCGCCTCTAGCTGGTTAAAATAACTGACCATAACTACGCCATTAAGCACAGCAATGCCTAAAAGGGCAATGAAACCAACCGATGCCGGTACTGATAAATATTCGCCAGACAGCCACAACGCAAATACCCCACCTATCATGGCAAATGGGATGTTAGACAAAATTAACAAGGCTTGCTTGATGGACGAAAAAGTGGCGAAAAGTATTAAAAATATCAAAGCTATAGCCACTGGCACAACAATGGCTAATCGCGCTGCAGCCCTTTGTTGATTTTCAAACTGACCGCCCAATTTGACTGAATAGCCTTCATGCAATTTAACCTCAGCAGCAATGCGTTGTTTGGCTTCATCGACGAAGCTAACCAAATCACGATTGCGTACGTTGGCGGTGATCACCACCATGCGCACACCACGCTCCCTATCCACCTTAACCGGTCCCTCGGCACGCTCTATTCTAGCAACGGCAGACAATGGCACATTCGTACCGTTTGCTAAGGTCAGCAGTAAATTACCGAAGTCGGATGGCGACTCTCGCAAACTTTGATTACCACGAATAACAACCGGCGTGCGTCTCTGACCTTCTTGCACCACTCCAACCTGCTTACCTTCCAATTGCGCCAGCAACACATTTTCAATTTCAGCGATACTTAAACCCAACCGACCTGCTGCCACTCTATCGATTTTGACTTGCAAATACTGTACGCCGCTGTTTTCTGGAGTATAGACATCTTGACTGCCTTCAATAGACTCTAAAATTTTAACGATTTGTTGTGCCTTGCGGTTCAATTCGCTTAAATCCGTGCCAAACACTTTAATGGCCAAATCCCCACGCACGCCCAAAATCATCTCATTTACCCGCATGTCTATGGGCTGAGTAAAGCTATATGCTAAGCCAGGCATTTGTGCCATGACTTTTCTAAGCTCATCAAGCAAGTCCTCTTTGCTGGCCATGCGCCATTCAGATCGGGGTTTTAAGATTAAGAAATTATCCGTTTGATTTAAACCCATGGGATCCAAACCCAGCTCATCCGAGCCTACCCTTGAGTAAACACCGGTGACCTCGGGTACTTGCTTTAAAATAGCGCGCTGCACACTTAAGTCGGTGGCCATGCTTTGTTGCAAATTAACCGACGGTATTTTCTCCACCCCAATGATGATGTCACCCTCATCCATGGTAGGCATAAAGGTTTTGCCTATTTGCGTATACAGCACACCTGTCAATGCTAAGGCCACAAACGCACCTATCACTATCTTTTTGGCGTTAGCTAATGCCCAATGCAGTATGGGCTCGTACAAAGCCAGCGCTTTTCTAAGCAATAAAGGCTCTTCGTGGCTGACTTCTTTAAGCAAGTAAGAAGACAACACTGGAATAACAGTGAGGGATAAAAGTAAGGAGCCGGCCAGGGCAAACATTATGGTTAATGCAACCGGACTAAAAAGCTTGCCTTCCAAACCTTGCAGAGTAAGTAAAGGTAAAAATACCGTAATGATAATAAGCACGCCAGCAGTCACTGGCACGCTAACCTCGCGCACGGCACGGTAAATAATATGCATTCTTGGAAAAGATCCAACTTTACTCTTATCAGCCAGGTGCGACACCACGTTCTCCACGACTACCACGGCCGCATCAACCAACATCCCTATGGCAATAGTGAGGCCTCCTAAGCTCATCAAGTTGGCAGACAAGCCAAAATAGCGCATTAATAAGAAGGTAAACAAGGCCGACAGAGGTAAGATAAAAGCGATAGTGAGCGCCGCTCTAAAGTTACCTAAAAATAAAATTAATAGCATTAACACCAACACAACCGCTTCAAGCAAGGCTTTGGTTACGGTATACACAGCACGCTCTACCAAGCCACCTCTGTCGTAAAACACATTGATCGTGACGCCTTTTGGCAAGCTGGGCGCCATTTCCGCCAATTTAGCCTTAACGCCCTCAACCACCTGCTGCGCATTGGCACCGCGCAGACCCAACACCAAACCCTCAACGGCTTCGCCTTTGCCGTTGCTGGTAACAGCCCCATAACGCGTTATAGCGCCGATTCGCACCTCGGCAACATCAGCGATTTTAACCGACATACCTTGCTCGCTACGCACTACTGTATTCTGTACATCTTCTATGGTTTTAAAGCCGCCTTCAGCACGTACCAATAATGCACCTTCACCGTCATTGAGCCTGCCGGCGCCGCTGTTGCGATTATTGTTTTCTAACACTTGTTGCAATTGTTCAACCGCCACCCCACGCGCGTACATACGGGCGTTATCAGGCACGATTTCAAAACTGCGGACGTAGCCACCTAATGCATTAACATCCGCCACACCAGGCACGGTTCGAAGTTGTGGTCGAATAACCCAATCTAACAAACTGCGCTTTTCTTGTAAGCTTAGGGTGTCACTTTCAACGGTAAACATAAACATTTCGCCTAAGGGCGTGGTCAATGGCGCCATACCGCCAGACACATCATTGGGCAAATTAGACCACACAGCATTCAATCGCTCGGCCACTTGCTGGCGTGCCCAATAAATGTCAGTGCCATCAGCAAAATCAACGGTAATATCAGTTACCGCATACTTGGCTACCGAGCGAAGTCCGACCTGCTTAGGAATGCCCAGCATTTCCACTTCAATTGGCGCGGTAATTCTTAGCTCGACCTCTTCTGGGGTCATGCCAGGGGCTTTGATAATAATTTTTACTTGTGTGGAGGACACGTCAGGGAACGCATCAATAGCCAAGGATTGATAGGCTAGGGCACCTGCTCCTGCCAAACCTAGCGCAAGAATCAGCGTCAGCAAACGCTGCGTCAGGGCGAATTGAATTAATTTAGCCAACATTATTCAGCGCCCAAACCCAACCAAGTACCCTTGATTGCAGAAATCCCCGTCACGGCTATACGCTCATTGCCTTTAAATTCAGCATTCACTATGGCTTCATCGCCTTGCTCAAAAATTACCTTTACTTTTAAGGGATGAAACCCTGCTTTGGTTTGCACAAACACCACGGCCTCATCACCTTGCCTTGCCAAGGCCGACTTAGCGATACTAAAACTGTTTTTTTGCGGGCCCAGGCTAATTTCCGCTTCCACCATTTGTCCCGGAAACAACCTTTCTGTCCCCTGTGTAATTTGCGCCCTAAGGTGCATCGTTTGGTCGGCTTTATTAACACTGCGTATCACGGCAATCAGCTTGCCAGAAGCTTGCAACTTAGGAATACGCACCGGCATGCCCACTTTAACAAAAGGCAAACCTTCAAGCGGCGCGTGAATTTCCAACCAAAGTGGATTGAGCTTAGCAATGCGGTATAGGGGCATAGCCATGTCAACGCGCTGACCAGTGGTGACCATTTGCTCCAACACCTGCCCCGCTATTGGCGCTACAAGCGTAATACCGCTGTTCATCCCTGTAACGGGATTCATTTTAGCAATTGCAGTATCGCTCATACCAGCCAAGCCCAACATTTGCTTACGCTGTGCCAATGCTGCTGACAGCTCTTCGTGCGCACTCTCCGTTTCTAAAAAACGGCGCTGAGAAATAATGCCCTCTTTAAATAACTCCGCATCGCGCGTTAGGCTTTTTTGAGATAGATTTTTTTGCGTTAAGGCTTGCAGGTAATCCCTTTGCAAGGCTAATAAATCCGCACTGCTTAAATGAGCTAACGCCTGGCCCTGCTTGACTTCCTGGCCGGCAGCGACATACAAATGATCGATTAAACCGGATTGTGGCGCACTAACAACACGCTCCTGGCCTATTGCCACCCTAATTTCAGCAGGAAAACGCCGACTGCTTAGTTGGGTATTTTTCCCTACTGGCGACACGCTCACGCCTAAATTCTGCTGCTGGGCTTGTGTCATGACCACGTCTGCTGCTTGGGCATTAACAAGGTAAACACATTGCATCATTATTAAAATAACGACCTTCATGGAAGAGCTCCTACTGCTTGGTTATAGCGGGCAATGTCCCACTGCACTTGAATTTTACGGGTAGTGTAAGCTCGTTCAGCTTCGTATGCTTGAGCTTGCACTCGCAGCAAGCTGACCAAGTCAGACTCGCCAAATTGAAACGCTTTTTGAGCCAAAGTGGCGCTCTGCTTTGCAATAGCGAACTGTTTGCTTGCAAGCACCAATTCAGCACGACTGACCTCTAAGTTATGTTCTGCTTCATGCATGGCGACCTCTAGCTCCAGCCTTAGTGATTCACGATCAGTTAAAGCCTGACCTACACTGACTTCAGCAGCGGCATTAATTGGCGCGGCGCGAGCATCTTCACCAAAAGGAATTCTTAGCTTCATGCCTATGCTGTCGTTAGCCGCATTATCAAATGCACCCTTGCTGCTTTGCGCATTCAAGGACAAATGCAGATTTTCTCGGCTTTCAATGTACGCCAAGTCACGCTCCGTTTCAGCCAATGCTAGACCAGATTGGGCTTCAGCCCACAGGGTCGATTGGCTGTAATCTCGCAAGGACGACTGCTGCTCTTCAAAGCTAGCTGGCATTTCCTGTAAACCCGTCAACAAATAATAACGATGCGACGCATGCTTAACCTCAGCCTCGGCGCGCAATTTTTCCTTTTCAAAACGTAAGCTTTCCTGCTCTACAACCATGACATCGGTCAAAGCCATTTCACCGGCTTGGTAACGCTTTTCCACATCGCGCTGTAAATTTTTGGCTAAGGCCAACTTATTTAGCGCAAGCGCATGATTGTTTTGGTTGTAAGCAATCAGCCATAAAATTTCACGCAACTCCCCAGCCAGTTGCAGCTTTAAGTTTTCACGACTTAGGCTAACATACGCCAGTCCAGCTTCCGCAACCTTAGCCCGCTTATTACGTTGGTTTTGCATCCACAGTGGCAACTCAAGCTCAGCCTGCCATTCCCGCTCACCACGATTGCTCGCCAAACTGTCGTTTAGATGCATGACACTGATGGCAGGGCTTGCCGGCAACAAGGAATCTGCCATGGTTTTTTTAGCATTTACCCATGCATTGCGAGATTGCAAAACAAATTGCTTAGGGTTACGAGCAACGGTTTGCTGTAACACCTCATGCAAATGCAGTTTGGGATTTAACTTCAGCTCGTCTAGATGCATTAATTCAGACGCATCTTGCCCAGCCCATAGAGGGTTAGACAGAATGAGAATAGCCAAATAAACGACCGAAAATTTTATGCGCATGCTGATTTCACTCTAATTTCAAATCGATTGTAGGTACGCCTTAAAGCTAAGGAAAAGCTGAGGTGGCAATCACCGAGACGCCAGTTCTGATTGCAAATAAATTCATGTCATGCATGGCCGTTAAACACAGTGCGCACATGGTATAGACCATACCTTAAGGTTTTCTTAACCACGTATTTAATTATAAAGTAATTCAATCGCCGAGTAGCGCAAGGACAAGCAAATACGTAAATTACCTGACGGCATAGCCCCATACTATCAATTGAGTATTAAATTTTAAGAAAATTAAGGAAAAAATCATTTTTATTGTATGAATATGCCTTGATATTATTGACGCCTAGGAAAAATTCAGACAAAGTAGACGTGCTTTTCAAAACCATTAAACTTAAGGGAATAAAAATATGAACAAATCTGAATTGATTGATGCAATTGCCGCAAGTGCTGGCCTAACAAAAGCTGATGCTGGTCGCGCTATTGATGCAACAACTTCTGCTATCACTGCTGCACTTAAAAAAGGTGACACAGTTACTTTAGTTGGTTTCGGTACATTCAAAGTATCTAAACGTGCTGCTCGCGTTGGCCGCAACCCACGTACTGGTGCTGAATTGAAAATCGCCGCTCGCAAAGCTCCTGGCTTCTCAGCTGGTAAAACATTGAAAGATGCAGTTAATTAATTAACACGCATGTATTTCTAACAAAAGGGAGCCACGAGCTCCCTTTTGTTATTGTTAGACACCCTTCTAACACCCCTTCCCCATGAAAAATACTAAACGACTAATTTACACATTAGGCTTAGCCCTTGTCTCGTATACAGCCTTTGCCGGCGATCTCCCTGACAGTCGATTAACCAGCGGTTACATTAACCCTGAAGTTACGCAAGAAAACATACACAGCACCGTCTGCGTCAGAGGCTATAGCAAATCCATACGACCGCCCAGCTACTACACAAACAAGCTTAAAAAAAGGCAGCTCATTGAATACGGCTATGCTGACGCCAACCCCAAACATTACGAAGAGGATCACCTCATTCCTCTAAGCATAGGCGGCAGCCCAGATCACCCCAAAAACCTTTGGCCACAACCACGCTTAAGCGAATGGAATGCCGAGAAAAAAGACCGCTTAGAATTTAAAATATACCAATTGGTGTGCGATGGAAAAGTGCCGCTAGACGAAGCCAGGCAAGCGATGGCGGAAAATTGGATCAATGCCTACAAGCGTTATATGTACTAGCCCTTGGTATAGTTGACAGTCCAATTGATTGATTTCAGAATGGCAGCAAGATTCATAACCGACAAATCAAGTTGCTAGGAGTTAATCATGCACTTTTTAGGCTGGCAAGGCATCTACACCTTTGGTGCTGTCGTGGTTTTAATCGTGTTAGTGCTGTGGGGATTTAGCAAAATCACAAAATAACGGGTTTTAGCTAGCACCACACTGCTAGCTAAGCATGACCTTGTACCAAGCTGACTTATAGCATAGTCGGCTTTTTCTGTTTCTACCTCCCAGACACCAAGCCACCAGTGCTCCCAGCTATTGTATGGATAAGCATATATCCACAAAGGCTTGTGCATCCAACGAGCAGCGCCCAACCAAACCGCCATTGATATCCGGCATAGCGAATAAGTCATGGGCATTATTCGGGTGCAAGCTGCCTCCGTATAAGATACGCACATTTTTTGCTATCGTTTCGTCGCAACGGGCGATGCGTTTGCGTATGAACTGATGCACTTCTTGTGCTTGCTCAGGCGTAGCGGGTATATCTGTCCCCACTGCCCATAAGGGTTCGTAAGCCAATACGGCCTGAGTCAAGGTTTGTGCGCCAAAACGACGCATGATGGAATCCAGTTGCCGCCCAACGACATACTCGGTCCAATCCGACTCGCGTTCGTCTTTTGATTCACCCATGCAAAAGATTGGGGTTAATCCGGCTTTAAGTGCGGCATTGAACCTTGCTGCCGCAGTATCATCCGTTTCATGCGACAGTATGCGTCGTTCAGAATGCCCGACTATCACATAGCTACAGCCGTTATCCACCAACATACTGGGCGATACGGAGCCAGTCAGGGCCGCATCTTCATTGGCTGATAAGTTTTGCGCTCCCCATGCCACATTGCTGTGTTGCAACAAGGTTTGTGCTTGGTGCAAATAAGGGTAAGGCACGCATAAGGCGTAATCGGCCTGCTGCAAATCTCGCACACCGGCCACTATGCCCTGCAACAGCAATTGGTTGCTGGCGAAGTTGCCGTTCATTTTCCAGTTACCTACAATTAACTTACGCTGCATAGTTCACCTAACCATCGCTGCCAGTTCACCGGCGGCATAACGGATTGCCATTTTATCCAGAGAAATGACTTTAATTTTTGCCGCCTGGCCTGCACTACCAAAGGCCTCAAAGCGATTTTTGCAGACACTTTTTGCAGCAATCACGGCAGACTTTAGCAACACTCTTGGGTCAAACTCATCGGGGTGTTCCGCCATGGTTTTACGCAGCGTTGCCGTCATGGCTAAGCGTATGTCGGTATCAATGTTGATTTTTCGCACGCCATGTTTAATGCCTTGCACTATCTCCGAAACAGGCACGCCGTAGGTTTCTTTAATCTGCCCACCGTAATCGCGTATCATTTGCAGCCACTCCTGCTCCACACTGGATGAACCGTGCATCACCAAATGGGTATTGGGTATGCGTGCGTGTATGGCTTTGATGCGGCTGATAGCCAGTATATCGCCGGTGGGAGGACGGCTGAATTTATAGGCCCCATGGCTGGTGCCTATGGCAATGGCTAAAGCATCCACTTGCGTGGCTTTAACAAATTCGGCGGCTTCATCCGGGTCGGTCAATAATTGCGATTCATTTAACACCCCCACTGCACCACCGCCGTCTTCCTCACCGGCCTGCCCAGTTTCCAGTGAACCCAAGCAACCTAATTCACCTTCGACCGACACCCCTATGGCATGCGCAGATTCCACCACGCGGCGTGTGACATCGACGTTATAGGCAAAACTGGCCGGTGTTTTAGCGTCACTTTCCAGTGAGCCATCCATCATCACACTGGAAAAACCACTGCGTAGCGCCCCCTGACACACGGATGCGGAAGCCCCGTGATCTTGGTGCATACATAAGGGTATGTGTGGGTACTGCTCTATGGCAGCCTCCACCAATTTACGCAAGAAAGGTTCGCCGGCGTAGCCCCTTGCGCCTGCCGATGCCTGCAAAATCACCGGGCTATCCACCTCATCAGCCGCTTGCATGATGGCGTGAATTTGCTCCATGTTGTTTACATTGAATGCAGGCAAACCATATTGATGGTCTGCGGCATGGTCTAGCAATTGCCTTAAAGAAATGAGTGCCATCCCGTGTTACCCCCTATTACGCATATTCATTAAACGCATGATCATGGGTGTGAAAATGAGTTGCATGGCCAAGCCCATCTTCCCTCCTGGCACCACGATGGTATTGGGTCTGGTCATCATCGAATCATGCAGCATGCTGAGCAAATAAGGAAAATCGATGCCCTCCGGATTTTTAAAACGGATGACCACCAGACTTTCATCTGGCGTAGGAATGTCATTAGCAATGAATGGATTGGAGGTATCCACCGTCGGCACGCGCTGAAAATTAACGTGCGTACGCGAAAATTGCGGGCAAATATAATTCACGTAATCCGGCATCCGGCGCAAAATAATATCGGTAACGGCTTCCTTAGAATAGCCACGGATTTTATTATCCCTGTGCAGTTTTTGTATCCATTCCAAGTTAATAATGGGCACCACGCCGACCAACAAATCCACGTGCTGAGCGACATTAGCCTCTTCCCCCACATAAGCGCCGTGCAATCCTTCGTAAAACAACAGCTCAGCACCAGGCGAGCTGTCTTGCCAAGGCGTCATGGTGCCAGCGGCTTGATGGTATGGCGCGCCTTCCGAATCGGTATGTATGTATTTTCGTACTTGGCAGCGTCCAGTTTCACCAAACTGACGAAAGGTATCAGCCAGCTCGGCCAGCAAATTGGCTTGAGGGTTAAAATGACTAAAATTTGAACCGGGTATTTTCTTATGCTTGCGAAGCAAGGCATCCATCTCATTACGCTCATAACGATGCATGGAGTCGCCCTCTATCATCAAGGCATTAATGTTTTCGCGCCTGAACACATGCTGAAAACTTTGCATGACCGAGGTAGTGCCTGCGCCTGATGATCCAGTAATGGCTATAACGGGGTAATTTCTAGACATGTGCTGTGCCTTTTTCGGGTTTTATGAATTTACTTTGTTAATGATGGCTTTTTTTATGAAACAAAGAACGGTCACTGAATAATGGCGAGTGTGGGTTCGTCAGCACGCCTCCATCAAAATCTTCATAGCATCGCTCAATGAAAGCCACCTCATGGCGTGAGCCTAGTATCACGGGCACGCGCTGATGGATGTGATTGGGCTGAACATCCAACAACCGCTGCCGCCCGGTCGTGCTCTTACCATGCGCTTGCTCGATCAGCATGCTCATAGGGTTGGCTTCATACATCAACCGCAGGCGGCCTCCTCTAGCCGGCTGCTTGCTGTCTTGCGGGTACATGTACACGCCGCCACGAATTAAAATACGATGCACATCGGCCACCATGCTGGCCACCCAACGCATATTAAAATCTTTACCACGTGGCCCGGTAGTGCCGGCCAAACAGCCCTCAACATAGCGCACGGTGGCGCCATCCCAAAAGCGCTGATTGCTGGCATTGATGGCAAACTCCGTGGTTTCTTCAGGCACTTGCATATTTGCATGGCTTAAGTAGAACTCCGCACTGTCAGGATCCAAGGTAAAGCCGTGCGTTCCCTGACCTAGCGTGAGTACCAACATGGTGCAATAACCATACAGCGCATAACCTGCGGCCACTTGCTGATTACCGGCTTGCAGATAATCCGCATCGGTCAATGGGGTTTTAGGGGCATTCAACACGGAAAAAATGGACCCAACAGACACATTAACCGGCACATTGGATGAACCGTCCAAAGGATCAAACACCACCAGAAAAGGAGCGCCTGCAGCGACGTCTAACGGTGCATCCATTTCTTCCGAAGCCAAACCAGCGACTACCCCAGATTGCTTCAGATTGTCCATAAAAATAGTATTGCTCAACACATCCAAATGCATCTGTGTTTCACCCTGCACATTTTGGCTGGCTAATTTCCCTGTCACACCCATCAAGGGCCCTTTTGTCGTCAATGCGGCGATGCTTTTTGCCGAGTGCGCAATGCTTAATAACAGCGTGTTTAAGGCCTCAGCCTGCGGGTTACCCTGCAAGGCGGAAGCTAAAAAATTCGTCAAATTGGTAGGAGCGGTATGCATGGCTTAGCCTTATGTATTAAATACCCGTGAAGCGCGAATGTCCGCTTCAGTAATCGTCGATAAATCAGCAATGCTGGCATTGGTTTTGGCCTGTGACAACAATTCAAACACCCGATTCGCATGGCGTAATCTGGCACGGTCTAGCGCATTTCTAATCGATCGCGCATTGGCAAAATGCGGCTGTTGCTGCCTTTTTGCAATGTATTCTTGCATGGCCATGGTGGCTTTTTCATCAAGCTGATAGTGCATATCGCCCACCATTTTTTGCGCTATGGCCAACAGCTCGGTTTGCCCATAATCGGGAAAATCAATGTGGTGGGCAATGCGTGACGACATGCCCGGGTTGGACTGAAAAAAGGTGTCCATACGGTCTTTATAGCCAGCCAATATCACCACCAAATCATCCCTGTTGTTTTCCATCACCTGCAACAAAATTTCAATCGCTTCTTGCCCATAATCGCGTTCGTTTTCTGGGCGGTACAAATAATACGCCTCATCAATAAACAACACCCCGCCCATGGCCTTTTTAAGCACCTCTCTGGTTTTAGGGGCGGTATGGCCGATATACTGCCCAACCAAATCGTCACGCGTGACACTGACCACATGGCCTTTACGCACATAGCCTAAGCGATGCAGCATCTCAGCCATACGCAACGCCACCGTGGTTTTACCTGTGCCAGGGTTGCCGGTAAAGCACATGTGCAAATTGGGTGGCGCACTCTCTATGCCCAGTTGCAAGCGCGCACGCGACACCACTAGAAAGGCCGCTATCTCTTTAATCCTTTGCTTAACGGGCGCAAGCCCAATTAAATCTTGGTCTAAATTGCGCAACACCTCTGTAATGTCAGCGTTTCGCAAAATCTCCTGCAGATCAACCCCTGCTTGGATTTGGCTAGCCACGCGCCGTGCACCCGCCAGGCGTATCGGTGCTGTAGCCGCTGGTGCTATAGCGCTGCATACGGCCTTCATGCTCTTGACGCATCAACCTAAAGCCTGGCTCCATTTCGGGGCGATTGACGATGTAACTCATCACCATGGATTCCACCCCGCGCGTGTTATCAAATGCGTTAATTTTAATGTAGGCATTGGGGCAAGCTGCTCGGCAAGCAGCCAGGTCGTAAAGCACTGCTGCCCCATCTTTAATTTCAAACATCGGGTGACCCCACATGGTCCAGTAAACATTACGCGGATGCGGGTCATCGGTCCATTCTATGGAGACCGCCCAGCCCTTGCCGATGGCATAATCGACCTGCGCTCTGATTTGCGCGTCGGTCAGTGCCGGTAAAAATGAGAATTGCCCTTGGGTAATGTGCATGATGATTTCCTTTACTTAATCTAACTTGATACCGTTGGGGTGGCCACAAAGTCTGGCGTATCGGTAGAGGTGTAGTTAAACGCCACATCCTTCCAGGTTTCCAATGCCGTTTCCAGCGGTTTACACCATTTAGCAGCAGCCCTAAGAATATCGGGGCCCTCGTTGATAATGTCACGCCCCTCATTACGCGCCATCACCATGCACTCTATACCAACACGGTTGGCGATTGCACCCGCTTGTATGCCCGATGGATGACCAATAGTACCGCCACCGAATTGCAACACCACATCATCACCGAATAAGTGTATCAATTGGTGCATCTGCCCCACGTGTATGCCCCCTGAAGCCACGGGCATGACCTTGCGTAAATCCACCCAATCTTGCTCAAAGAAAATACCGCGTGATAAATCCTGTTTGGTGACGGCATCACGGCAAACATTGTAATAACCTTGCACGGTCATTGGGTCACCTTCCAGCTTACCTACCGCGGTGCCGGTGTGCAGGTGGTCGACCCCGGCCAAACGCAGCCATTTTGCAATCACCCGAAATGAAACGCCGTGGTTCTTTTGGCGCGTGTAAGTGCCATGCCCAGCACGGTGCATGTGCAAAATCATGTCGTTTTTTCGACACCAATGGCTCATGGACTGTATGGCGGTCCAACCTATCACCAAATCGATCATGACTATGTTTGAGCCCAATGATTTAGCAAATTCCGCGCGCTCGTACATGTCCTCCATGGTGGCCGCGGTCACGTTTAAATAATGGCCTTTAATCTCACCGGTATTGGCTTGTGATTTATTCACGGCCTCCATACAGAACAAGAAACGGTCACGCCAATGCATAAAAGGTTGGCTATTGATATTCTCATCGTCCTTGGTAAAGTCCAGGCCACCCGTTAAGCCTTCGTACACCACGCGACCGTAATTTTTACCTGACAAACCTAACTTGGGCTTCATGGTGGCACCCAATAAAGGGCGGCCGTATTTATCCAAACGCTCGCGCTCAACGATAATGCCGGTAGGTGGCCCTTTAAATGTTTTTACATAGGCTGCCGGCATGCGAATATCCTCTAATCGCGCTGCCTTTAAAGGCTTAAAGCTAAACACATTGCCTATCAGCGAAGCCGTGACATTGGCAATGGACCCCTCTTCAAACAAAATAATGTCGTATGCAATGTAGGCAAAATATTGGGCTTCTTTATCCGTGCCAACGCCGGTGCCAGGCACCGCATCGACGCGGTACGCCTTTGCTTGGTAATCTTCATGCGCGGTCAGCAAATCCGTCCATACCACCGTCCAAGTTGCCGTGGACGATTCACCCGCAACCGCGGCCGCTGCTTCTTCAATATCCACCCCCTCTTGTGGGGTAATACGAAATACGCAAATAAAGTCGGTGTCCTTAGGGGTGTAATCTGGCCGCCAATAGCCCATTTGCTTGTACTTAAGCACGCCGCCTTTATAGCGTTCTTTTATGTCGGTAATGCGATCGTCTGTTTGCGCATGCATGGTCATTCCTCATCTGCAATTAACTAAGTAATTAAGTAATCAAGTCACTAAAAACTAGACCTACCCTGTTTGAGCACTGTATTAAATATATTAGATAAGATATAGTTAATAATTATTAGCTTATAGGTAAGTTTTACTTATGCGAAATCTAACGATACGCCAAATTAGAATATTCATGAGTGTTTACAAACACATGAGCTTTAGGCGAGCCGCAGAAGAGCTGTGCATTTCAGGCCCCGCGGTGTCTTTGCAAATCAAAGAAATGGAAGCCGACATGGGCGTCGCTTTATTCATCCGCGAAAATCGCAAAATCGAACTCACCACGGCGGGGGAATACTTTCTGCTTTATGCGCGGCGCATTAGCAGCACACTCAATGACGCAAAGACCATGATGGAGCGTTTGCAGGGCTCACCGATAAAAACCCTGAACATAGGCTTGGTGAGTACTGCCAAATACTTTACGCCCTATGTATTGGCGGAATTTAAAAAAGATTTTCCTAACCTGAAGATTAAAATTGAGGCTAGAAATCGGCAGCAATTGGTGGAGTTGCTTCGTAACGGCGACATTGACATTGCCATCATGGGTCAACCCCCTAAAGAACTCGACACACGCGTGGAAGCGTTTGCTACGCATCCACACGCCTTCATTGCCAGTCCGCAAAACCCATTGGCCGGCAAGCTCAATCTACTGCCTGACGTGCTTAACACGCAGGAGATCATCACCCGTGAACTAGGCTCAGGCACCCGCTTCATCATGGAGCGTTTTTTTGCCGAACAAAACATTTCGCCCATCATTAGCATGGAAATGTCCAGCAATGAAACCATCAAGCAATCGGTCATTGCCAATTTGGGCATCACCTTCGCCTCGCTGCACACCGTAGGCAATGAACTTAAGAACAAACAAATCGTGATATTGGATATTCATGGCACGCCGATTATCCGCACCTGGCATGTGGTGGCGCTGGCTAACCGCAACGCGACACAGGCGGCAGAAGCATTTAGGTATTTTATGCTGGAGAAAGGTGGGGAGATATTAAACGGCATCTTCCCCAGAAACATCGGCTGACGCGCTGACACAAACGTCAATTTAGTGTTGCCAAATAGAACTCGCACAAAATGCTGACATAGGATGTAAGTGCCTTTTTATACGTTTTTTTATACGTATTATAAGTAAATTTTATTGCCGGAGAGCAAACTTAGCTGGACGCTAAATTTAGATAATACGTTGTATTTATTGAGGTTTTATATCTTATTGGACTTTATTAGATTAGTCCCTGGTGCCGACGGAGAGACTCGAACTCTCACGACCTAAGTCACAACCACCTCAAGGTTGCGTGTCTACCAATTCCACCACGACGGCATGCTTTAAGCTAACGCTTATGGCCTTTATTTTGGTATCGCTTTGCTGTCTGCTGGCGCTTCAGTAGTCGCGGTAGGATTTGGGTTGGCTGGCAACACCTTGGCCGCGTTGGCTTTAACCACGCTGCCGCCACCGTCTTTATGGCTGGCCATGTAAGCCAGTGTTAAGCTGGTGGCGAAAAACACCATGACAAAAATAGCCGTGGCACGGCTCATGAAGTTCGCTGAACCCGATACCCCAAACAAACTGCCCGATGCACCACTGCCAAATGAGGCGCCCATATCAGCGCCTTTACCATGCTGCAATAAGACCAAAACAATCACGCCTAGCGCCGCCAAAACGTGTATCACCAATACTAATTTTTCCATTTTCTCAACCCCATGCCATTTAAGCTAAGCTTATTGCTAAGCGCTTGCTAGGCATATTTTCTCAAATTCTTGCGCGTTTAAGGAACACTTACCGACCAGACCACCGTCGATATCCTGCATAGCCAGCAATTGTACCGCATTTTGTGGGTTTACGCTGCCACCATAGAGGATTTTGAGGCTGCTGGCGGCGGATGCATCGAGTGCAGCCACCTTGCCACGAATAAACTCATGCATGCTCTGCGCTTGATCTGCGCTGGCAGCCAGACCAGTACCAATCGCCCAAATGGGTTCGTAAGAGACCACGGCATTGGCAAACACCCCGGCGCCGTACAAATTAATAATCGTGTCCAATTGCTTAGCAACCACCATTTGCATCACACCAGCTTCTCGCTCAATCAAGGTTTCACCGACACACAAAATGGGGGTTAAGCCGTGGGCTTGGGCTTGCATGAATTTAGTGGCAATATTTTCATCCGACTCACAGTAGGCGGTTGCCCGCTCTGAGTGGCCAATAATGACGTAGCTTGCGCCAAAATCGCTGAGCATGGCCGCACTCACTTCACCGGTAAACGGGCCCACGGCATCCTTACTTAAATTTTGTGCACCCCAGGCAATCGGACTATTTTGCAGCATCGTTTGCGCTTGTGCGAGGTATGGGTACGGCACGCACACGACCACCTTAGTGGTCTCCAATACCGATAGCTTGTCGAGATAAGCGCTAAACAAGCGCTTGTTCTCGGCCAGGTTACCGTGCATCTTCCAGTTAGCAACGACTATTTTTTGACGCATAGCAGGCATATTTCCAAATTAGTATGCATATTCTTAAGTTAATACCGCAAAAACAGCGCGGTTTATTGAACAAGGCCAATTATACGCAAAAACCATGACCTTAAACCCACAGCCTTAAAACGATAGCCTTGCTCACTGCTGGCAGGCAGTAGCCTAACATCAAGGAATGCGCTGCGTCGAACCGACCGCGTTTAATTGATTGAGCACACTGCGTGCCGCTACGGTCAATTCCGAAGCGGTTAAACCCAGCGGCCCTAAGCCCTCGGCCACCAGCTTATCCGCTGCCGCACCATGCACGAACACCGCGAGTTTAATGGCGTCCAATCCGGTCAAGCCTTGCGCCATAAAACCACCAACCATGCCGCTCAGCACATCCCCCATGCCGGCAGCAGCC
>JACCDV010525235.1_pt1 | contig 26595 bp, 52 predicted proteins | sample 7446131 | NCBI WGS metagenome assembly JACCDV01 (sample SAMN15323448, study PRJNA562643) | freshwater metagenome | isolation source: river surface water | place: USA:Blue River Watershed | collected 2017-08-17 | reverse complement strand
TGGATTAATATGATCTTCAATTTTCAGTTGTTGCATTTTAGAATTTTTAGTAAAATCTGTCATTTAAATATCCATATCATCTAAGAATTCGTTAAATTCTTTATTGGAACAATAAAGTTCATACGCTTTAAAAAATAAGTCACTACCTGATAGTAGTTGCCAAAAAACGCTATCAAATCCAGTAACAATATCATATTGGCGAAAAGCCTTGTGAAATTCATAAGGTTCATATTTCATAGAAACATGACTTATTAAATCTTTATGATTTCTAAAGCTTTCAAATAAATAACATAATCCAAGATCAAGTCTTTTATTGTTTGAATACTTCGGGTTTACCTTTGACTTAAAATCAATTAATTGCATAAAAAGGTTAGTTAATTTTAAAATTTCATTCGTATCATTCATAATATACTCCTATGCATCATTATCTGCACTGAAGACACAGTGCCATTTAGTAACATCACCATCATTCCACCATGCTTCCCCAAATTCATTATGATGGTCAGGTAATTTATGAGCATTATCACAAGTGATTTCTAATATAACTTTTCGACCACCAATTTTAAGCCCCCAAGCCATTGCACCAGTAATTGTAGTAAATCCACGAACAGGAGAAATAATTCTTCCTGTTTGACGGTATAATTTAGCTTTACGCTCTGTTGTAATATGATATAACTTCTTTTCTTTCATTAAACAAACCTATTCCATGTCTTCATAATTAAGTTGAATAATACTGGCAGAATTAACAACTAATCCAGTAGTTTCAACCAAATCATAATTTTCTTCATCAATTAAAATAATTCCTGTATCACTAGCTTCATATACTTTATATGTAACTAATGTTTTGTCATTAATTAACTTATCACCTTTTTTGTAACGTTTCATTTTTAATACCTATAGGCAGATTTTGTAACTTCATCAGCCGAAACAACCATACCTAAAATATAATCAGGTCTACGTTGATTAGGTTGTGGGCATACAGAAATAATTCTCCATCCATCACTTAAAGCACTTTGTAACATGTCTGTACATGCATCTTCAAGTAATTTAGTTTGATTTACTTTTGATAAAAAGTTATCAACAAGTGATGTATTGCACTTGAAATTATAATGGTGTTCCCCTAATTCTTGTAGGCTCAATAACTGCTTATCAAAAAGTTCAATATTCTGTTTAATTAAACCAAGTGCAATTTCAAGATTATCATTTGAGTTTAATACTTGTTGCTTATATGGAATACTAAATCTTTTTTCAACTACAATACCTAGTTTATCACCATATTCAAAATCTAAATCCATATATTCTTCTAATGGAAGTGTAATTACAAAAGAAGTATATTCAGGATATTCTTCTGAATATTTTGATGATAATTCACTATCATTAACAATCTTTTTACATAATGTACGCCTTTCATCATAATTATCAATAGAGCCTTCAAATTCAACATTATGTTTAATAGTGAACGCTTTAAGATCATCAGTATCAAATGTAAAACCCCATTCACATATTCTATTCTCTTTTGAATGTTCTATATAGTAATCATATAACCAAGAAATATTTTTACTTAAAATACTCTTTTTAGTACGGGATGGATACCGAATATCAACCATACGGGCGACTGCATTAACAATCATATTACATTACACCTTAATAAGATTTTTTAATATTTTACGTGATAGAACCCCTTTTCCTAATTCCAACCAACCGAAATCACCATTATAATAATGAATGGTATCATTTATAATTTTTAACATAATAGGCACAGCACTTTCCATTTTGTATTTCATTGCATACGGTTCAATATAAATATGAGTGGCACTACTTGAATAATCCAACTTACATAGTTCAATAAATTCAATACCATTATTTTTACATGTAGAAAGACTTCTAGCTGAATAATTGAAGAAAATATGAATTTCATCAAGATCATTTTTATTAATAAAATTAACTGGTGGTTCGATTTTTAATGCACTTTTTTCAATAAAGTCCCGTGTTTCAACATCTTTAAAAATACTTGCTCCAATCATGAATGATTTATAAGAAAGATATTCTTGCTGTTCTACGGTTAAATTTTCATAGAACTTTTTATAGTAAGATTTTTTATCTTCTTTACTCAGTCTATTCAGTAGCTTATGCATAATGTGATGTGTTTCACCTACATAATATCCTTTATTCTTATTGAAGTTGATCAAATTATGGTCAAGTAAATAATCACATAATTCATCTACAAAATGATATGATTTATCATTATTGTATTCCATTTCAATATAATATTTTTCATTAACATTATCTACAATTGATGCTTTATTAAGTTTTTTATCAATAATAAATGTATTACAGCCCATACATAGAAGTTTTAGAAAAGTAAATTTAACTTTATTTTTTTCCCTACTAAGACTACGAATAAAAATACTATTTTGGTCTACACCACTACCAGTTAATTTACTATTAATTTCTTTAATTGCAGTAAAAACATTTGTGCATTCAAACCAATTTTCATATCGAGTAGAAATATCTGTCATTTCTTTAATAAATTCATTAATCATCTTTTTTAATCTCCATGTGAAAGTTATTTTCCAAACAAAGCCAACTAATTAAAGCACGTGTAATACGTTGGTAATCATAATTTTTTGTTAAGTACGAAATATGGATTACTTCACCTTCATCTGTTGTAATATAAACAGGAGAATCCTTAATACCATTTACCATTACATTCATTAATGTATCACGGCGTTCATCGTTTGCTTGATCACCTAATGAGCGCATAAACTGCTTAATTTGCTCACGCCCTTTCATCAAATTGGAATATTCTAAAAGCTTATCAAATTTAATGTTATAACATTCAATATTATGAATTTCTACTGGAACAAGCTCTGCAATAAATACATATTGTGTAAAGAAATCAAACAATTTTGATTCATACATTTTATCAGTAAAATCATCTAAGATTGATCTAAATCTAAAATTTGAGTGTTTATAAAATTTAAAGCCTTCTTTAATAGAAAAGTAAATATCAGATTTAAACGGCATAAACTGGTTTTGTTCAGCAACATTTTGCAAATGATTTAAAATAGAAAACAGGGCTTTATTGTTATAGTTTAGATTTGAACTACTAATAATATAGCTCCCACATTCATCATATTCACTCATTGCAATAATAATTTCATGTAATGGAGAATGTTTAAAGCTTTCATTTAAGTCATCAATAGCACTTCTAATACTTTTACTTGCCGAATTAATAAGATATGCATTACCAGTTCTCATTTAAATTTCCTCTAGTTTAAAATTACGACATAACGATGCAATAGATTTATTCAATGTTTCTATGCATTCATGAACAATTGATTTATTCGAGTATTGTACACTAAGTCCAACAAGAATTGCACATAAAACTTTTCTTTCTTCAATATAATCTTTGTCATCATCAACAGTGATATAATCAATTGTATTTTGCCAAAATGCTGAATCTAAATCATTCACTAAATTCCATTTATAGTTATTGAAGTTATTTTTCAAAAACGGGCAAAGAACTTTAAATGTCAATTTAACACCATCTTCACAAGCACATGGAGAATCAGAAGAAAAAGAATAAAGAACACTTTTAATAACATTGAACTTGTTGTTCGCCGTGTCAACATCAATCCCCAATAGAAGACCTAATAACAGCATTTCTTCAAATGAATTATTGTTTTTGCAATACTTGATATACGGCTCACTAGATGTATAGTCATTAATAACTTTCATGAAATTTTTGTTATTAATGAGTTTATTTATACTAAGCTCATTTTCGGATAAATATTCTAAACCAAAAACTTTAAGTAAACTGTCTTTTTCAAATTTATGTAAATTATACATCAATAAATCCTTCTTCTTTTTTTAACCAATAAAATTCACGCATTCCAGTATCAAATTTATCAACACTAGAACCCCCTGCAAACTCAAAACCAACTTCACTTTCATTATAAATTCGTTTAAGAATTTCTTTATGACTGGCTTCATCCTTTGCGTTTGATACATAAATAGAATGAGCATAATTAAATCCATTTCTTTGATATTGATCACTATCACTAGTACCAAATCCACGCTTAATTAAGTACATAAGTAAAGCAATTATACATACAATAAGAATAATTTTATCCACTTTCATTATCTCCAATAAGTAAATTCAAATATGTTATTTCCCGATCTAACGTATTTCTTTGAATAATTAATTCATTTCTTTTCTTAATCATTTCATCAATTTTTTCCTTATTAAAATCTGAAATAATATCCTTATTATGATTAATATTATCCTGATTATAATATAGCATTTATTTCTTACCTTCAACCTTTTCTTGATAGTATGCTTTCATTCCTTTGTTAAATGGAAAGTGGGCAGGGGAACTGTTAAGTTCAGAAAAAATACGGGAAAGAACTTTTTTCTTTTCAAAACTTGTATTTGCTTCTTTATAAATCCGCTTTGCATAAGCATAACCTGCTGAAAAATCATGTCCATATGCCATTTTAAATTTCTCCTAATATTGTTTAACTGGAATGCTTACAGTTTTTTTACATGTTGATTTGCCACAAGAATAAGAATAATCTTCTTCAAAATTATTGATATTCATTTCTTTGGGACAACGATAGTAAATGCTTTCATAATACTTAAATTTACTACAGCCAACTTCATTTTTATATAAAAACACTTCACCATTTTTATATACTTCATTATTCTTTTCTGTATTCATTTTTTCAGCGCCGTATGCCATTAATCCAATTGCAAAAAAGAACGCCGTGAAAATATAAACCAAGAAAAAGCCAAATGGTTTTTTATAAAAAAAGGTTTTGCATTTAAAAAATATAAAAAATGGGATTAAACCAATAAAGGATAATATAAGAAATATAATCATTTTGCAAGCTCATAAGTAAAGTTAATATGTGTCAATTTAGAATAGAAATCACAAAATTCTTCTAATCGTTCATCCCAACCTGCATTAAATTTAAAATGAAATTCAGTCAAACCAACTTCTAAGCCTGCAATCATATATACATGCATTTGGTCTACATCCATTCCAGTAGTATACTGCCAAATACCAACCCCACCACCTTCTTTAAATTCAGTAAAAATTCGTTTGAAGTCATCAATATCACATTCATGGATATTAAGAACAAAGGAATAATTTTTATCAGGTATATTCTGTTGTGTATACAGCTCTAAAAATGGGTCATTTTCTAAATTGATCAATTTACTATTAGGCATAATCTTATAATCAATAAATTTTTCAGGAATATCAACTTCAGTATATTCACCATTAAAAAAACAATATCCGCCTACATCGTTAATAATTACTTTACGACCATCTAAAATATGTTTTTTAATACTTTCCATTTTTTGATCAAAAACTACACCGATGTTAGCTAAAAGGCTACCACCTTGAAATTCACATTTTACTTCTGCCATCCGTGCTAATGCACCAAAATGATTAGCACGGAATAAGTGACGTAAATCACGACTATTTGTACTTTTAAGTAATGATCTTACACCAGTTGAAATAGTTGGTTGACAAAAAGCATAATATTCTAAAACATCAGTTAAAGACTCAATTAACCAACCTTCGGTTTCAATATCCATTAAGTTATTTGTTTTAATTCGTTTCATTTGTATTATCCTTATTGCAAGTGCATTCTTCAATATCAGTTATAAATCTATTTGTGTATTGGCTAACTGCTGAATTTGCCCATTCAGACATTTTTTCTTTATGATGACCATCTGCTGAATAACCAATTGCAACACCACGCCAAAGTTTACGTGATTCATATTTTAAATCTTGTTTTGTAAATTTACCACACTTACACATATATTATTCCTTAATCCAATTTTTATAATATTCTTTGGCATCAACAATGTCTTGTTCAGTTAGTTCAGGATAACCTTTTTTACAATCGTCACAACAACTATCAGTTACGTTTATTTCACCACAACCACCACAAACATCATCATTGATAAAATAATATAGTTCATTTGCTAATTCTTCGATTAGTACAAAAGAATATACACCATTAGCATCATATTTTTCTTTAAAGTCACGTGAAAATTTAATATCTGTAAGTGGCATAATTTCAACACCAACATATTCTTTAACATTATCACGTGGAATAGAACAATGCATCTTACTGGCTTGAATACTAATAGTATGTTCAACATCACGTTTCATAAATGTAAAAGGAACTTGAATAATAACATCATCATAACGTTTAAAGTCCCGACCATTCACATGATTACAAATATCATTATGAATCTTATCAATAGATTCGTAATCTCGTTGATGTGATATTGTTTGTGCATTTTCTTTATCAAACATTTGTTATCTCCTTAAAAATTTAGGACATTATTACATATAACTTTTTAAAAGGCAATAAAAAACGGCGTTTCCGCCGTTAATTTTTTATATTAGTAGTACACTTTATATGGAATAGAACTTGTAAAAAGAGCATCCCACTGGCGTTTACTAAATGGACTTTCATAAGAACGATCATCATTATTTAACCAAGTGATTAATCGTTCACGCAAACTTTTTTTGAATGAGCTACGAATATTTTTTGATAATAAATCTATACATGCTTCATAATAAGACGTGTCAATTGATTTTTTGAAATTTCGTAAAGCACGGATTGAAATATTATGTTTCATTGCTACTACACGATCAATAGAATTTGATTTTGAAAGAGCAATAGCTTTATTTTTTCGAGCTAGTTTTAGTTCCCAAGCTTTAGCTTTTTTACGGACTTCATCAGTAGCATCTACAAGTGCAGTAGTACCAGTATAACAACGGGTAGTATCATAATAAATTTTATCAATTTTTTGTGTTTCTTCATTCCATACATAAGCATAGAAATCAGAATCATCATAATGATTATTTTCACCTAGACTTAAAACACAACCAATATATGTATCAACATATTCATATTTTCCTTCATTACGTTTGTCATGAAGATAAATATTTTGATCAAAACCATCTTTAGTTACTAAACGTGAAATAGCCATTTCTAACTCCAAAATTTAAGTATGTCCGTTTCTTGATGTAATAAGTATATTAAACTAATTATCGTATGTCAATCCAAGTACAAACATTTTGAACAATATTAATAAACATTTTTTCAAATGTTCTGTAATCTTCAAATGGTGAATTAATTGATATGTGCTTTGTTAGTGGCAAACAATTACTTTCTATTAACTTATTAATTTCATCTAAATTAGGATGCCTATTTTTAATAACCTTCCCATTTTTTGTAAAAATAAAGTATGAACTTTGTGATAATAAAATAGTTTTACCAATAACATAATCCTTTAAATCCCATAATGACATTTTACTTAGATCATCATCAAATTCAACACAAATTAAATTACCAAATGCATAAAAATATACTTCATAATTTTTTTGATTCACTTTTTCTTCCTGTTATATCTAAAATTTAAAATGGCTTCTGCCAATACTTCAATAGGCACAAAATAATACACACGGCGCTCTAATACTGGATGAGCTTCATCTAAATATTCTTCAAGAATATCATCTACAAAAGGAAGCTGTGAAACTTCAACATGCGTATACGCCGTGGTATTTTCTTTTGGAACAGAATAATGATGCTCACTAGCCTGTATACTTAGAAAGAAAAATTTATCTAATAAGTTTTGCTTCTTATGTATACGATAAAATTTTCGTCCATTACCTAGTGCAAAATTGTGATTAGCTAAATGTCTTTTAATGCTATCCACTAATTCTTTCTTTGTTTGGACTGGTGGACAAACATCAATAATTCCCCACGGCGTAAATATTCTACTCATAATGATTCCTAGTCTATTAATTTATGCATTGCTTTGTAAACATCACATGTTTTAATAAGAACTTTCTTAGTTGCAATTGCATGATCATAATTAATCTTAGCATATTGCTGTTCAAGAACAGCCTTAGATGGATAAACATTACCATATTCTAAAATATCTGTAAATAATTGTTTATCTTTTTTGTTTTCAAAATTTGTAACATTTGTAATCATGTATTCTAAATTTGATTTCTTAACTAAATGGACAATATAAGTACCTGAACTAATTCGATGTTTACGTCTATCATATTCCGCCTTTAAATACATTTGACCAGTTTCGTCATACTTTATTTCTTTTACTTTAAATTCAGTAAAAGAATTGTAAAACATTTGATATACACTACTGCCAACTTCAACATCATTCATATCTGAAATTTTAGTTAGTTTTTCAAATTGATTGATTGTTATGTCACACTTAGCAATCTGTTTTTGACAGTTAAGAATTTCATTTTTAATTACATTGTTATATCGTGCTGTAAATAATATTTCTGCGCTAGTTTTTGAATCGTTCATAGTATGGATTGGTAAACTCCCATACATTTCTTCACAAACTTGGTCATAGTATAGTTCTCTAGCATTTTCTTCATTATACTTAAATTTATATTCAGCCTGTCCCTCAAATAATTCATCTGTTTTTATGTCAACAATTTCTTGTTGTTCTTCATCAAGATTGTATACAATATACTTTAATCGTGAATAAGAATTGACAACAATACTAAAAATTGGATTCTCTATGCAACGATATAAATATGAATCATTATCAAATTCTTGCTTATATTCAAATGTATAAATTTCCATTACGCAATTTAAATTAATTGGATTATTTACTGAATATAGATATTCATTCATTGTCTAAGCTTGCCTTTAAAAGTTTAAATGACTTAATCAAATTACACAAAATACGATACTTCAACTTTGTGCCAAGATATACACGGGTATCAAACTTTGTCATAAATTCTACTGATTCAGGACATACCTTATAACATGTCTTAATGAAATGTTCATCAATAAAAAATCGTGGAACACGCTTAATATTACTTGGCTCATCTGCTAAAATCTTATCAATAATACGAAGCAAATAATAGTAATTATACGCCGTGTGGTTTTCATTTCGATCTAAAAATTCAAAAATATACTTGATTACTTTATATTCCAATTTTTCTAAGTTACCAGTTACAAATTGGGTGAATAAATCAAAATTTTCAATCTTAGAAATTTGATAACTTTCACTTTCAATAAATGATTTTTTGTCAATCATACTAGACATAAATAAACTCCTTAATATCATAACCCCGTTCGTTGTCCACTTCATATAGGGCTTCAACTTTTTTAATTTTGTTCTTTAGAATATGACTAACATCAATTTCTAATTCCTCAAGTGTTTTTAATGCACCTTCCCAAATGTCAACACCAGTTCCACCATATCCATTGTATGAATAACTAGAAGTTGATTCTGCCCGTTCTTTAGCATCAAGTAAATAAATTTCACTATTACAGTTTGGGCATGGGTATGTCACATCATTGTGGTCTACATAGTCATAATCACGGTCATGTAAGTATTCTGCAATACATTCAAATGTAGTCCAAGTTCGGTATCCACATGTCATAATTTTCTCCATCATAATAAAATAAAACACGCTACAATATTATCATAGCGTGTCATAATTTTCAATACTTATTTATATGTTTTTTCTAATAAATATGCATCACTTTCAACGTAGTCAACTAAGGTTAATGTGAAACTATCTGTTATACCAGTAACCTTGAAATATTGCTCATCTATCTTAGTCAATTGCGCCGTGCCAGTCAATGTAACAGTTGGTTCACCATGATATATGATTTTATACATACCTTCACTACCAGTACGGTAAATTTGAATGATCTTCATAGCCTTTTGATAGTCAATACTAGGCATAATATTTTTTATATACTTGCCATTATATTTATTATTGTTGTCTATGATGATTAAGTTAATTTCTTTGCCATCTTCAAGATTTTCAATTTTAAAACTACCATCATTAGAATTATATTCCTTAATATTGTTCCCTAACATATCCTCAATTACATAAGTTATATTAGTATATTTTGTATCTTCTTTCTTCTCAAAAGCCTGACCTTGTATGTATGAATTTGGAAATTTATCTATTTTTAAATTATTATGTAATTTAACGTTAAAGCTCTTAGATAAACCTTTTAAATAATATGGTAAATATATAATTGAACTAATCATATTATTAATCCAAACGTATTAATAAAGAAATTTTAGGAGAATAAATATATAATAAATTTTTAAGATTTTCAGGCTTGTGAACATAATATGTATGTAATTCACCATCAACTTCAATTTCAGTTGTAGTATTATGAGAAACCAAATGTGAATATGTAACCATTAAGTTTTCGTTACTATATGCAATATTTGTTTTTGGGTCAACGTCAATACTTTTAAATGATACAGCATCTCCATTATTAATAACAAGATCATTAATATATGGAATAATACAAGATTGATTAGATATGAAATTAATATTAGGGTCAATATTACTATAAACGCTAAAAGATTTTGAAATCGTTGTATTATAGCTATAGTTACCATTATTTCCTGTATCATTATATAATGATAGTGGACATATTTTTGTATATTTCTCGCTCCGTTCAATATAAAAATTGAAATACCCACTTCTTGCGTCTAAATTATAAGTTGAAGTAAAACTTTGAAATGCAGTAAATTTAGACGGATAAATATTAAAATATAATCTATCACCAGTATAAATACCAATAGAATTAGTAAAATCTGATATATAATCAACTCTAGGATTATCAGCCCACCTATTATGAGTCCAAATGTTACATAATTTTGTTTCTGTAAAAAAAACAAGATTATCATTCGAAACAGATACATTTATATTAAATGCAAACCGATTTGTAAATTTAGGATTTCCGTATTTATTGGTTATATTGACTAATCCAAATCTCAATGTTATATATATTGGATATGTTTCTTGCAAAGAGTCTGTAAATGCAAATTTTTTAAATCCATAACTATATACTTGTCCACCATTGATATTGTTATATTGAGTAGCCATTAAAGCTAAGTCGGGAATATCCAAAATATTATTAACATCAAGTTCTCCATCAGTGGGGACAATAGATAATCCTAATTCAACCATAAAATCAACAATATCTTTAATTGCAATTTTTAATGACTCTTGATTAGGTGTTTGTGTACCGTTTGCGGTAGTTAATCCATTTGTAGTTAATCCTTGTGCTTGTAGTTCATTAGGGTAATTTATATATTTATTTAAAAATGTCATAAATATCCCCTAATAGAAAAGTTAATGTTAAGGAATGTAAGTTACCCCCCCCCATTTTCGTTAAATTATCCTTTAAAATCATATAGTTATCTCCTTTAAGATAAGTTTTCTCTAAAAGGTAAGCATTATTATCAATATAGTCCACTAAAGTCAAGGTAATATCGCCAGTAATATTAATTACTTTATAATAATTATCATCAATTTTATTAAGAACGCCACTTCCAGTTAATGTTAAAGTAGGTTCACCATGAAATTTAATCTTATACATAGCTTCATTAGCATTGCTGTATATTTGGATAATTTTCATAGCCTTTTGATAGTCAATACTAGGAACTAAATTTTTTATATACTTACCATTGTATGTATTGTTGTTATCAACGACAATTAAGTTTACTGGCTCACCATCGTTTAAACCATCTATTATAAAACTACCATCTGTAGAGTTATATTCTTTAATATTATTACCTAACATGTCTTCAATTATGTAAGTTATGTTATTGTACTTTACATCTTCTTTCTTCTCAAATGATTGACCTTGTATATAAGAATTTGTGGACAAAGATGAAAGTTTAATATTTCCAAAATTTTCAAATGGTATATGGTAGACAATATTATGTGTTATATATTTACCATAGTCTAAATATTTGATACTATTATCACTTATTATCATTTTCAATCAACCCTTAATAGTGTTGAAAAATTTGTATTATACGTGTAATAGAGATCATTATTTGAATTTATTAGATAATACTTGTGTGATGTGTCATTTATACTTAAATCAACTAAAACATTAGTCACTGATGATTGAGAATTGTATCCAACCATTACATTATAATTATCATAAACTTTATTTGTTAATACATCTATATCGAGTGTTCTAAATGCAATAAGTTCATTATTTGTAATTACTCTATCTGCATAAGGAATCATAAAATTATTATTAGTTGATAACTGACCTTGTGTATTATAAGGGATAAATAAATAGTTTAATTGTGAAATGTTGTATATAGACGAATCAGACCATGAATAATTTCTTTCTCCAGTAAATTGACGTATTTTGATATATTTTTCATTACGTTCTATATAAAATTTAATAAATGAATATAAATTATTATTAAAATAATTAGAACGACTTGAATAATAACAATTTCTGTTTGGCAATAAATTTACAAATAGTCTATCACCTGTATAAAAACCATCAGAATATGATTCACTGCTTTTATTGTAATAAAATGCATCGTAATTATTAGCACCATCATAAATATTACCAAATGTTTGTGTAGGACGAATTGTGTATAAAATATTGTTGTTGTATATAATTTCTATATATAAGTTAAACATAAACCGACAAACTAAGTTTGAAACATTATATTTAGGTGACATATTTTTAACACCAAAATAAACCTTTAAAAATATAGGTTTTGTTTCTTGTAATATATCATTAAATGCATACACTTTAAACCCATAATTTATCACCTGATTATAATTAAAAAATGTATTATTTTTAAATGCGTAATCAGCCAAGTTTAAATCTGCAATATTACTCAAATCAAGTTCACCATTTGAAGGAACACTAGTAAGTAGAAGATCACTTACCAAATAGTTATGAATATCATTAATACTATCTTTTATACTTTGTTCTGTTGGATTTTCTATTTTACCATTATTTGTAATAACTCCACCCTGAACCAAACCCATTGCTTCTAATTCGTTAGGATAGCGTAGCATTTTACTTACTAAAGCCATAGCTACCCCCTTTAATTTTAAGTTGGTTATTTAATAAACGTGTAAATAACCCCCCCCACTTTTTACAAATTTTCTCTTTTAAAATCATATACTTATCTCCTATTTATAAGTTTTTTCTAAAATAAACGCTTCGCTTTCTACATAATCAACCAAAGAAAGAGTATATTCACCAGTAATATTAATTACTTTATAATTAAACTCATCTATTTTAACTAAAGTTCCACTACCTATTAATGATAATGTGTGAGTTCCACTATATCTTAGTTTAAAATAAGCTTCATTATTATGAGAATATAACTTATTAATCAACAAATATGCTTTATAATCAAGCTGTGGCTGAATATTATCAATATACTTTCCAATATATTTACTACTAAGGTCAAGAATAACAATACTAAATTTTTCATTAATATTTATATCCGTAAAAATAAACTTGCCGTCTAATGATGTATATTCATCAACAATTGAACCAGTTTTATAATGAATCAAAATATACTTTACTGGTTGATAGCTAACTTGATCTGTTTTTTCATATGCACCACCTGCCAAATAACCATATCCCGACAATTTAACACCGCATACAATATTGTCACGGCGTTTATAATTTGTTATTGCTTTTACTCTACCTATATATGAATAGTCTACACTACTGGCAATTGTTACTTCTTTATATTCTTCACTCATATCTAAATAACAAGTCCATTTTTATAGATTTAAAATAAACACTACTATCTGTGAAACTATGGGATAGATACTTTCCAACTGAACCATCATCCAATTCTATTTCATATTTAACATTTGATTTCCCAATTAAAAAATTATATTAACATAGAACATTATAATTTGGTTTAATTGTTTTTGTATCTTTATCATATGTTATACTTTTGAAAGCCAATGGATTTAATCCATTTGAATCAAAATTATTATTAAGTGGAAATGATAGTGTTTCTAATAATGGGATATTTAAACAGTCTACAGTTTGAAAAGTGTCAAAGTTATTATTGTAGTTTTGTATATCAACATTTCTTTGTATATATGTCTGTCCTGTAGAATTTGTCTGTCCCATAGAAAACTGATAAAAGTTAATTACATTTTCTTCTCTTTCTAAATAAAATCCTATATATGTACCTTTCCTAAGATTATCAAAATAATAATTAGAATATTTATTACCTGTTGCAACAGATTTAGGAAATATATTAACATAAAGAGTATTACCATTATATGCTACAATACATGTTTTATCATCATGTATAGATATTCTTGAATTTGCATAAGTAGTATTATCTGCATTACTTGAATATCCAATATTTGATAATAATTTAGTATCAAATATTGAATCATTAATATCTATGTTTCGTAATATGTCAAGACGTATCTGAAATAATAATGTATCTTTTGCATTGCTACTATTAGAAGTTGCATTTAAAAATCCATAATTGAATTTAAGATATATTGGGTCTGAATCTTGCATTTCATCATTAAAAGCATAAATTTTAAAACCTATTGGTAAAAAAACTCCACCATTTAAAGTCTTATTTAAAGCAAGAAATGGTAATTGTAAATCAGGAATATTACTTAAATCTAATTCCCCGTTATATGGTACAGGGGTTAAACCACTATCAATTAATGCTGAATGAATATCAATAACACAAGTATTAATACTATCTTGGTTCGGTGTTCCACCTGATAAACCCATTGCAAATCTTTCATTTGGTGCTGTAATATTTCTTTGAATTAATGCCATACTACAAGCACCGCTAAAGGGCTAGATTCTGTTAAGTAGCCCCCCCCCCATTTTAAGTAAAAAATTCTTTAAAATCATATAGTTATACTCCTAAATTAATAATTTTTCTTTTCGTTCTTCTAATAAACGGATTTTTCCTTGATATGATTTAATTAGTTCGCCGTATTCTAAAATATTTTTATCAATTTCTTCAATTACTAAATTTCGATCTTTATTTGAATCGGTATCAGTAAATGCATAGTAGAATGTACTAATTAATTCATCAAGCGAATCAGCCACTAGGTTAAATTCATTAAACTTTTTCCATAAAAGTTCTTGGATAACTTGATGAGTACGTGGCGTGATTAGTTCCATGACATATTTAACGCCAGTATTATATACATACATTGAACCTGCAAAGAAGTTATGATGCATAATATATTGGTCATCTTCATTTAATGGAATAAGTACAGGATATGCTTTTTTAATAGTCATAAGCTTACTAATGTCATAACAAATTTCAAGTTTATTACTTTCTACATTATATAGAAGAATACACTTGTTATTATTGAAGTCCATAGAAAGACCAAGAAGTTCTTTTTTATCTTTACTACGGAAGCTAATAAGAATATTATTAAAGCCGTTTTCGTACTCATCAACTTTAATATTGTGGATTAACAAATCATCATGATCAAATTTAAAATCCGTTGCATTTAATTTTTCAATAATTTCATCTGTTTTATAAGCTTTATTATCATCAAAATTTAATGCAACTGTAACATTATCAACCTTATTGGCAGATAAGAAATCAGAATTTTCTTTATGCATACTTAAATAAGATAAGTTGTTTACGCTATAGTTCAACATTTTGCTCTCCACAAAATCATTTTTGATACAAGTATCATAACACTAATTATAATACTTGTAAACTATAAAATTAATTATTTAATTTTTCCTTAGCTTTGATATACATTTCTTGTTTACTCGCAATATCTCTTTCTAATTGCTCAAGTTCTTTTTTATCTTTTTGTTCTTGCTCTATCTTTAGTTCTTCTGCAACTTCGGCAGGTAACTTGAATTTAAGAGTTTTATACATATTAACAAAATTGCTACGACTAATTTCATTTTCTTTATATGCTGTATAAAGTTCTTCTTTAATTTCATCTACTGTATCACAATAAAAAATTCTGCAACCACTATCCCAAGAATATACATCTTTAGGTGCTTTAGAAGATTTTTCAAAACTTGCTCCAACACTATAATCATGTCTTGAACCACTGTAAAATGCAGGATTAAAAGAAATCTGTAATTTTACATTTGAAAAATCAAAAATGTTATAGGAGCTATTAAACTCTTTATATTCACCGTCTTCGTCATACCCTGCATTACTGATAGATTTATTCGTATTACAATCATAAACACGAACACCCCAATGAGCCACGGCAACTAGAAATCTCTTTTTGCACATCAATACTTCAAGAAATTCTTTAACTTGGTTGTATTTCTTTGCTGATGCCAGTAATGAATTTCGTTCTGTATTTATACTGTTAATTTCTTCACTAAGAGATTTCTTTTTTCCTTCTAAATCTTTTATTGATTCATTTAGTAGTTTAATAGATGGATGCTCTTTAATATCAAATTCTTTATATTTTACAAGATCACCAAAATAATAACGATGTTCAGAAAATTCTTCATAGTAGCTATCCCATTCAGGGTCATAGGCATCAAGAACATGTTCGATTAAATGTTCCTTTTCATTAAAAGACTTAACTAATCTAAATAATTGACCTTTGTTGTCAACATACAATTGATAACTCATTTTTATAATTTCTCCTTAACACAATATTTAACGAATAGATTATCTAAATCACCTTTACAATCAACAGCATTATCAAAAACCAACTTGAAACCAGTATTTTTGTTTCCCTTTAATAGAATTGCTTTATTAAGGTATGGCTTAAAATGATGGCGCTCATAAAATAAAGTAAGAGATAAAACATTATATTCCAACTGGTTTTTACCTTTTACATAGTTCATATCCAAGTAATCTTGATATGTTTTTGCATTTGTATATGTCAACTGGTTATCATCTACTGATTTCAGGTGAAACTTAATATCACCAATTACTAATTCATCAAACACTATAAACTCCAAATTTTTTATCAAACTTTTCAATACACATTAGATAAGAAACATAATCAAAACCATAACGACCATCTGTTTGATGGTAATTATCTTCATGACCATATTTTGCATCAATGCTATCATCAAGAACCAAGTAATTTACAACGTTATATTTATCTTCCCAAAGCCAGTCACTAATTTGTAAACCCCTATCACGTGGAACAGCATTATCACCTTCCCATTCACGGCGTTCACGATAATCAGTATCTAAATATTTTTGTGTTGTATAGTCAATGATTTCACCTTTAATACCCATTTGATTTTTAAAAATATCATTCATTGTATAAATATCAAATAACTTGCGCCAAGTGCTACTTAGTACAATTTTAAAATTATACCGTTCGATCAACAAATTAAGATTATCAATCAATCTTGGATTAAATCTGTCATGGTGATTTTTACCTTTAACAATTAAGTTGATATGTTCTTTATCTGTACGGCGATTAAGATTATTCTTAAGGACTTCATCAATATCCAAAAATAGAACATTAATAAAGTTATCAATTTTATGAATTGTCATATATTATTCCCAATTAAATAAAAAATCCCTATGAATAAATTTTTATCATAGGGATTTTTGATAATAATTAATATTAAGCAGTCATTTTAGCTTCATATTCATTAATTTGTTCTAAAGACAACCATTCAGGTTTTTCATCTAAAGATTCCCAAATATTTTTCATTTCTGTAATTTGATCTATAACATTACCTGCCCAAAGTCTACTTTCATTTTTACCACCATAGCCTAAAAAATATTCACAATCACTTTTTAAACGGCTTAACATCATGTAGTTAAATTTAGTATCTTGATTTGACATAACAATCTCCAATTGTGTTATATATCATCTTTCTATATGAGTAATTATATATAACAATTTGGAAACATGCAAGTAAAATTATTAAATAAAATCCACGTCAAAAAACGCCAAAACAAAACGGAAGAATACGCATGATTTTACATTTTTTAGGGCTTTTATCTGATGCACAGAAACTAAAGCTACTGGTAAATCCATCGTTATCATTCACACTAACTTTCATCCGATGCATTTCATCAAATATAAATTCTGTTACACATCCTTCATTAAATTTAATATTCATTACTAAGAAATTTTCTTCACTTGCATAAAATAAAATTTCAAAATTTTTAATATCAGGAATGCAGTACATATATGAAAATATGTAATAAATATATTCAATAGAACTTACCAAACTTCTTCTGTCATATTCGATTTTATCAGCACCAAAAATATCAATTGCAATTTTATTTTCAATCTTTTCATCTTTGATCTTATTTAAAATTATCTGTGATTCAGGTGATTGTAAACTTGAAAGTTCATTATTAAGAGTAACTAGACCAATCAAACTTAGTGCATCAAATAATTGTTCATCTGTATTAATCATATTAGTACCATTCAATTAATTTATTAAATCGCTTTTCATAATTATCAATATGCTTCAAAATTCGTTCAGCAAATTTACCATTACCAAAATCATCATGATTGTAGAAAGTATACTTTTCTTTTGTAGAATCATAATTACAAAATTCAAAATATGGATGAAGCCATGTATACCGACCATCAGGAAGGCGTTCATAAAATTTAATATAAACTGTATAACTCTCACCAATATCCATTGCATGTTTTACATGTTCAATTAATTTGGCAAAGCGAATATCTGTATAAGTTGTAACAGTATTTGGATTGTTTTTACTGAAAATAATAATTTTGAATTTTGTGTTTTTAAACATCATAAAATTCCTTATTTAGGTTTAATTTCGTTGATTGCTTTAAACATTGACAAAAATGGAACACGGTATCCCGAACTTGTAATACTGTATTCTTTCCCGATTTCAATTGAACCATAAATATCAGCACTATCAAACTTAAATCGTGTTACTTGATCTTCAATAATATATGTGCCACACGATGTATATACACGGTATTGGTGTGATTCTTTAAGTTTCACGGATTCTTTGCCAGTTACTTTACACGATGTTTCTACAACATTAAAGTGTGAACAAGCACTAAGAGAAAGGACAGTCACGGCGATAGCTAAAGCTTTAATTAACATTTTAAACTCCATGTTTAATACATAATTTTGAAATACGGGTTTTAATAACATCTTTTCTTTTACTAAGTAAAGATATATCAGATTTATTACCAATATGATCTTCAGAAGCTAATTCAAGAATTTCATTTGTAAGGTTGAAGTATTGGCTAAAATATGAATTTAACTGTTTTTCAACAAGTTCCAATTTTAAGTTTAAAATAGAATTCATGATTATTCTCCAATAACATTGATAATTTTGTACAAACCAACTTTTTCTTTTTCTTTAAGATAATCAAGATCATCTTTAGTCAAATTTGAAGCAGTTTTTTCAGTTGTGTAAATTGTACCAAATGTAAGATCACCATCTTCATTTTTATTAATCCAACACTTACGACCTAAAGATTTTACGCCGTCTTTATTAACATTAATATATTGAACTTCGATTTTCATAACAATCAACCTTATTGTGTATGAGCCAATTATATATAAACTAAATCATAATGTCAAATAAATTCTCTAAAAGTTAAGTTAATTCTATGTCCCATACACTTCTTATCTTTAACAATTGCATGTAAGTAATTTTTTTGACACCCTGCGCCCATTAAAAGAATATCGCCGTGGTTTAATTGAATTTGGAATTTTTCACTTCTATCACGGGATACAAATTCCATTGTTCGGCTTGCATAGTATGAAACAGAAACAACAATAGCACTATTATAACCGCCACGTAAATTATTACAATTATCACTATGATGCCCAATAACTACACCACCATCTTCATAGTAATTTAATAAACATGAATTAAGGTTAAAACCATACTTTTCATTAAGTGCTGTCATAAGTCTTTTAACAGGTTCAGTAAATTCTTCACCAGTGGCACGAATATTAGCAAAATCATAATGCTTACCCATATTATAAATGCCACGGCTATTAGATACTGGATAAGTCCATTTAAGATTATAAATCAATTCATCAATTTCATTATCTGTCAACTGGAACTCATCACTAATGTCTAAAAATTCTAGTTTTGATCTTTTAAGCATTTCACACTCGTTTAATTTTTTTACTTACTTCATTCACTTCATAATTCCCACAAGCCTGATAAGCTTTATTTAAATGCTCAATTGCTAAATCAACTTCTTCATTAAATTTTGGATTAATATTCGAATGATAGTAGTGATGGTTGACTAAATGTGTATCCAATGTTTCACATAGTAAATTGGTAGAATGTAATGCTTCATGTCTAAACCACTTAGGGTCTACTTTATAAAAAACATCATCTACAAATTTCTTAATAATTTTTAACATAGTTCAGTTCCTTTTAAATTACACTAAATTCACCACGGCGGAAATCCCATTGATCAAATGCACCACGATTATTAATATAACCATAATTTTCATCAAATTTGATAGTAAATAATAATTCATCATCATATTCATAACTGTCAATTACTGTACCAACTTTATCATATGCCGATTTAGGTGCTTGATTTTCATATAATAATTCATAATTATTTGTTTTAACTTTTTTACCAATCATATCTTCAAGATCATTTTTACCGCCGTAATTTTTATGATTGGTCTGTGTGTATAATGAATCTAACAATTCATTTCTATACATTACATCAAGCATTGATTCACCTGAACAATCCATTTCAACTTTATTAAAGGAATATTCAAAATATTCTTCAAATGTTTTTCCTAATAATTGTAAAAATTGACGTTTATCAGCAATACTAAATTGATCACTTTCTAAAAATGAATCTAAATTCAGTGGATAGTTAATAAAGATATATTGTACTACTTTATTACCTTTAAACTTCATTTTATGTGCAATAAATCCGTCATCAATAAGTTTTTCAGGAATTTCAACTTTATCATAAGTCAAAATTTCACATACTGGATGTTTTATAACACTAAAATCTGTTACTGGCATATTGTCAATATAATCCATATATCCATCATAACCACTATAATAATCGCCGTTTGTATGTGCCACACGTAGATCAGCAAACCCACATACAGAATAACCTAACAACTGGTTAAAATGACGATAATCATCAATAAAATCATCTGTTCCATCATCAGCTCTATGGAGTTCATTTAGAATAAAAACTCCCCTGTCACGCATAACGTCAATCACTGCACAAATAATTTTATTTTGATAAAATCGTTTTACGCCATTATCATCAATAAATACAGGCTCAATAATTTGTTTCATTATAATAACTCCCATAAAGAATCTAGTGTAAATGCATGTAATTGAAATTCCTTTCTAAATTCTTTTGCACTCATTTTATTAATGATATTTGTTGGCTTAGAATCTGAATTGTGAATTTTGTATAATACATATTCATCTAAAATTCCAACAATTTTAATTTTGTCTTCGGTTTTGTGATGTACCCACACTTCACCTTGAATAACCTGAACACGCTCTTTAGCAAATACCTTGAATAGTAAACTATAATCTTTTGTTTTTCCTGTATTTGCAAAAAATTGTCCACCACCGCCACTTCTAAGTTTTTTATTTAAAATTCGAGATTGTTGTAATTCATCTCCAAATTCTTTAAGCATTGAATCACGGTAATATGTTAAACCTTGATTTTGCGCTCGGTTAAATTCTACTTTCATATGACGGATATAGAATTTTAAAAGAGAAGTTCTTACACTTGATGTAAATGTATATTTTTTCATGGATACCATCCTTCATCTTCATATGACATTTTTGTAATATTATCCATTCCAATTAATGAAATAATTTTCTTAATAACAGCACTACTATTACAGGTATCGCTAATATGAAATACATTCAATTCCAATTCATAATCACGAATACCGTTATATTCTTCATTGTCACGGGTAAATGATAAATTACAGTTATATCCATAATAATTGAATGATAAGTTGTAATAACAATCTTTATTATATTCAACAATTTCTACAGATGAAGCATAGTTAATTAAATAAATTAATTCAGCCAGTGAGTATGCATCAATTGATTGCTTTTCATCAACTAATGAAAACTTAAATCGTACATCAACACTCATTTATAGTATGCTCCAAAACTATCAATTGAAAAACTGTCAATTAAAGGAATTACACATTTTTCATCACCTTCACGTTCAATATGTTTTGCTGTATAAATCGTGATATTCTTTTCTTTTACATAATCACGAATTTCATTATATAAGCTTGAAATTTCTTTTTTAGCACTTAAATTTCCAAAATATTTTTTATTAATCATACCAATGTAGTCTTTAGGCGGATTAAAGCTCATTTCAAAATCATAATATTCATATTCCAAATTATGTTTTTGTACATATTCAACAGCTTCAAAAAACATATTCAATCTTAAAAAAGACTGGAAAACACGATCATGTATTGGATTATCAGAAATTATACGCATGAAAACCCCCATTATTATAATAAATTTCAGATTCACAGTTTGGGCATTGATTAGGCAAAGAACCACTAAAATCAGGTACAAAGACTTGATAAAGTTTAAATTCACGATCAAATGTTTTTAAGTCAACAGCAATATAGCTTTCATGAACACGATGTAAATCATATTTTAAACGGTGAAGATTAACAACTGGTTCAGAATTAAATAATGAAACATTCACAACCTGATATTTAATAGAATCAGGCTCATTGTCACGCTTACATACATCACCACGATAAACAGTTAAACCGTTATCAATAGAGTATTTTTTCTTCATCAATTTTCGACTAAAAACCCAATGATTAATATTTAAGTTTTCAGCCATCATATCTTGTGTACGGCGGTATTGGTGCAACTTACGACCTTCATTTAATTTGTCATCTGAACGACTTACATAATTACTTTCCAGTTGGCGCAAACGCAATAAATCAGAACCCATATCGTCAATATTTGATTGTAAAGATGAAAATTTAGCTTCATTACCCAATTTAATTTCTTGTTTAATACGGCGAATACGATGTTTCAAATCGTATACCATCCAGTTACTTGATTTTGGTAGTTTATGTTTACCAATTTTTTTATTAATCATTTTATTCATTTAAAAGTACCCTAAGTTATGAAATGGTTCATATTCTTCAATTTCTTTACACCCCGAAACATCTACAATAATTCCACCAAAGTTAAAATATTCACCAAAATTAAAAAAGTTTCCATACACGCCATATGCTACTGTAATGTTTTCATCAGATTCAATTACATTGTAGACACGTTCATCATAATCATCAATTTCATGCCCTAGTTCAAATGGGATGATTGCAAGTAATCCACTATCAGAACATAAGTTAATTAATGGCTTACAAATTTTAATTTTATCATCATATTTATACACTGGATATTCTGAGCTTTGATGTTCAATTTGCATTGATACAATAGGAAGATTACCACTATACATCACTTTAATTGCACCAGTGCTTTCTGTCTCTAAAAGAGCTTCATAAATTTCATCTTTTAGAACATAACAAGGGTCAACTACTAAATACTTGCCCTTTGGTAATACAATATTATTCATCATAATTTCCTTAAATTAAACATTGTGCTAGTTTAGCACGATATACACTGTAAGCAAAGCTTTTTATTTTTTCTGCATGAAAATCATCAAGCATATAGTATTTGAAATCATCTTGATCTAAAACATACTTCATGAACTCTTTAATGTGAAATTCCCACCACACAATAAGAGAATATACATATTCTAATTTTTCAGAAAATTGTACAAACTTTTTACTTCTACTATCATATATAAATGATAGCTTATAAAATGTTTCTTTCATAAGATTATATTCTAGTTTAAGTTCATTAAGCATATTTGATTTAATAGCCAATGACACATTTTTTCTATCAACAACTAAATCAAAAATATTAGTAAATTCGAATAATGTATTATCTCTAACAAACGTCAAAGTTTGAGAAGCCTTAATATCAAATTCACCATTAAAAATTTTTACATTGTCATGTCCATATTCATAATAATTTTCATGAATCTTTACTTCCTCAATCTTACACAACAAACTACTTTACTCCTATTTCAATTTCTAATGCATAATAAAGTTCTTTTTCAACTTTTCTTAAAATTTCATCTGTGATTTGTTCAGCTTCTAAAAAATCCATTTTATTAACATGATACTTAACAAATTTCTCATATCTAGCATAGAATGGCTCAAAAGATTCTTGGTTATGCTTAAATAAGATTTTGAAATGTTCTTGATCATCCAATGATAAAACATATAAATACGTTTTAATATTAGTCATTAGTTCCGATCTAATAATTAGTTCATTATGACTGAATGATGCAGAAAACATTACAGTTTTATAGCATTCAGGTACAGTATTTGGATACATTGCATTAACTAATCCACGGAAGTAATGATAGTTTGGCATAAAATCATTAAAAATTTTTTTCATCAATTTTTAGCCTTTTTCTTTAGTTTTTTAATAAGTTGTGCTAATGCCTTTAATTCATTATTAACCCACTCATTAGGACTATCACCAGTAAGCCCATAATCTTCTCCATATCCATCATAGTGCCAATTTTTAGTATTGTGAACATGATCACTAGCACATTCTAAAGCATAGATTAAACGGTCTACTTCTTCAACATTAGTATTTTCTAAATTCACTTCAAGTACCTTCTTTAATTTTCATTGCTAATTTATTAGCTGAATTTTGAATCCACTCTACAGGAGTTTCACCTTCAACACCTGCATAAAGATTTCCAACTTCATCATTCCATTGACTAGTATGATGGAATGCCTTACCTGCACGTTCAATTGCATATAACATTTCATCTACTTCTTTTATTCCAGTACGTTCAAAACTGTAATAATATCCCATAATTATTTTCCTTTACATAATTTTCTAATCAAATCAAATTTTAACTTTTCATCATCTAAGTAATAAAAGAATGTATTAATACTTTCAATCAGATTAGTTTTGGTAATCTTTTTCGTTTCCTTATCAAATGTAATTACATAATAATTCCCATCAGTTAGTTCTGATAAGTCAAATAATGAATATACCTTAACATATGCTTCGATGAACGCCGTGCCAATTCCTAATTTATTAGAAATAAGGTTATTAAGATAATTTAACTTAGTTTCAGGATAAACAATATAGCCACCAAAACCAACATGAAATTCAACATCTAATGTTTTTCTATGATCAATGTGAGGGAAAACAGAAATATGTTCATTAGTAGTTCTAATAGTGCCATTATTAATAGCCATAGAAAAACCATTTCCAAAACCATTATTTTTAATATTAAATATGTTACCTGATGAATTATATTCAGACGAGTCATAAACTGAATATGAGTAAAAAATATCACTTGTCAATTTAGGAAATTCTTTGCGGAACTCAATAAGTTCATTGTAGTCACCATGTTTACTGCATTCTAAAATTTTTTCAGAAAGCTTGATTAAGTTCATATTATTATCATGATCACGTACAAATGAAATAGCCTTAATAATTTTTTCATCTGAACAAATATCACGTAGCCAGTCCCGAACATCAATAGATACTCGAACTATTTCTGAATATGGTTTTTCATAAGACAACAAATAAATTAATGCACCATCATTTGCAGATAAACCATGCTCACTATAAATTGATTTATATTGGTCTGCTTTGTCTGCATGATATGAATTTTCTGATAAATTAATATCTAACCCTAAATATTTTGCAAAGATATTCCCATACTTTTCAGTATATTCATAAGGATTCAAATTTGTAAAACATGGAATTTCTTCAATATAATGATAGTTCACTTGATGCTTCTCCAATATATAATTTGTTTTGAGTTATTACTCATTTCTAGTTTAAGTATATCAATTTGTTCAATATTATTCAAGTATTCATTAAACACGTTTTCACTCATTACATAAGAAGGATAACTTAATTTAACGTCTGAATGCTTATAATTTAAAATTGTGACTTTATAAACTAGATGTTTAATTTTTTTGGATATATCCCGATTCTTATTTTTTAGATTAATTATCGTCTTCAACTTCATCATTATCACCAAAAGGTAATTTAGTAAAATCCATCATACAGCCTTCAATCTTATCATTATTACAATAAGGATTTAATTCTGTTGTTGCAACATAACCATCTAAAACTTTTTCATAGTCACTTTCATAAAATCCTGCACTTAGCATTTTAGTTTTAAGTTCATCTTTCCCAAAAGCAAGAATAAATGAATGTAAATTTGTTTCCTTTACGGTCTTTGTTACTTTTACTAGATACAAATTCATAAATATATCCTGATGTGATTAAATTTATCCTTATTATACATATTACTTTTTATTAGTCAATAAAAAAGGTGCTAATTAGCACCTTTTTTTAATCATAATTTGTTGAACCACCACCTGATGATGTAGTAGATTCCGATGAATAACTATATGAAGGGGATGGACTTTCATAATGAGTATGTTTTTATTATCATCATCTTCCCATGTACCTGATGCACCACCACCACCACCAAAACCACCGCCACCATTAATAACGGAATAATCACGGATTTCATCATTATCCTTTTTAGTTGGCTGAACAATAGTTATATTACTAATACTATCCGTCTGAATACCAATACTTGTACTATCAACTACTTGAACGTTAGTTTTTGTTGATGGTCGCAAAGCCCGTCCTAAAGCTTGTTGATTGATTCCCTTTGATTGAAGTAAAACCATTTTAGATTTTTTAACTTGTTTAACACGATATTTATATCC
>JACCDV010134720.1_pt1 | contig 26608 bp, 25 predicted proteins | sample 7446131 | NCBI WGS metagenome assembly JACCDV01 (sample SAMN15323448, study PRJNA562643) | freshwater metagenome | isolation source: river surface water | place: USA:Blue River Watershed | collected 2017-08-17 | reverse complement strand
GCCCGACATCGTCAGCAGTTCGAGCGTGTTGTCGAACGTGGCGGTGTCAGACTGGCCGAAGAAGCTGACCGGGTAGAGCTTTTGCAGGTCGTCGCCCAGCACCGGCGAGGACATCACGCCTTCGCGGGCCTTCATCCAGTTGTAGTTGCCCTTGACGGTGTTGATCTCGCCGTTGTGGGCGACATAACGGTAGGGGTGGGCCAGCGGCCACTCAGGGAAGGTGTTGGTCGAGAAGCGCTGGTGCACCAGGCCCAGGGCGGAGACGCAGCGTTCGTCCTGCAGGTCCAGGTAGTAGGTGCCCACCTGGTCGGCCAGCAGCAGACCCTTGTACACCGCTGTGCGGCTGGACATGCTGGGGATGTAGTACTCGTTGCTGTGCTTGAGGTTGAGCGCCTGAATAGCGGCGCTGGCCGTCTTGCGGATCACGTACAGCTTGCGCTCCAGGGCGTCCTGCACGATCACGTCGGCGCCACGACCGATAAAGATCTGCCGCATGACCGGCTCTTTTTCGCGCACGCGCGGCGACATGGGCATCTCGCGGTTGACCGGCACATCGCGCCAGCCCAGCACCACTTGGCCTTCGGCCTTGACGGCGCGTTCCAGTTCCTGTTCACAAGCCATGCGGGACGCGTGTTCCTTGGGCAGGAAGACCATGCCCACGCCGTATTCGCCGAAAGGCGGCAGGGCCACGCCCTGCTTGGCCATCTCTTCTCGGTAGAGCGCATCGGGCAACTGGATCAGGATACCGGCGCCGTCACCCATCAGTGGGTCGGCACCCACGGCACCCCGGTGGTCCAGGTTTTCCAGGATCTTGAGCGCCTGGGTCACGATGGCGTGGCTCTTTTGCCCTTTAATGTGCGCCACAAAGCCGACACCGCAAGCATCGTGTTCATTGGCCGGGTCATACAGACCGGTTTGTTGGAAGAGTTCTTTGTCAGCAGCCGTGGTCATGGCGCACTCCTAGGGTTTTTACGCAGGGGAATAAGTTTAATGCACTGCAGCATCCATGCCAACACAATTAATTGGGGTCAGATCCCAATTAATTTGTCTATCGTTTTGATATTCATTTAATTGGGGACAGATTAATTTGCAGGCTTCTTGAAGGGGCGCCCAGCCTTGCCGGGTACAAGACGTCGCGAGGTACCCTGCCCCAATTCACTCACAAAGGCCTCCGAACCCAAGGCCCAACCTGATAAGGCACTTTGGGTCAATTCGCTGTTTTGTCTGTCGCTCAAACCGGTTTGAACCAAAGCTGCATAAGCCGCTTCTCGGGCAAAAGGCGTGTTGCCCAAGGCCCAATACAGTGCATGCGGCGTCACCAATTTGTCGCTCAACTGCCCAATCGAGTGCCTGTAACTCGACCAACGGAAATCCTCTGGACGTCCCACCATGCCTGCACGCACAGGATTGAGATCGATATAAACCATGCAGGCCAAAAGATAGCGCTCACTCTCGATAAGCGTGCTGCGATACCGGCCCTCCCACAAGGTCCCGGTGCGCTTGTGGCGCAAATTGAAATAGCGCACATAGGCGCGCCCCACCGCCTGCATCATCTGCGGCAACCCCTCTTGCGTCTCCGGCGTGGCCAGCAAATGAAAGTGGTTGTCCATGATCACCCAGGCATGGATGGCCACTTTGAAGGTCTTGGCGTGCTCCGTCCACAAATCCAGCAAACGCTGCCGATCCTGGTCGTCACGCACGATGGACTGGCGGTCATTGCCACGCTGGATGATGTGATGCGGGTAACCGGCGACGGTCAGACGAGGAAGACGAGCCATGGCGTGAACTTTCGTAGTCCAGCCAGTTTAATCGGGATCTGACCCCAATTAACGCCTGGTCTTAAATGCGCCCTCTGGAGATGGGCTGACTTGATCTTTTCCGTTTTGGGATTTCGTTGATAGTAGGTGGCACCAAAAGACTCCCTGCATCGACACCCAGCGCCTGCGCCAGCTGAAAAATAACGGTCAATGTCGGATTCGCCCCTCCTGTTTCGATACGACTTAGATACGTTCGAAAGATTTGGGCTTTATCCGCAAGATCCTCTTGAGTCATGTCCTTCGCATCCCTCAATTCTTTGAGGCGAAGTCCAAATTGGGATTGGAGCAATTTGTCGTTTTTCACGACAACCGTTATTAATTTTGTGCTCTAATTCATACACACACTAATTCGCACATTAGTGTGTTTTTTAAAGGAGAGACTCATGAACTTCAACTTCAAACGTATTTCTTGTGGTTTGCTTGTGATTTCTGTTCTGGGTGGCTGCGCCACAGCCGGTAAAGACATCACCGCAAGCTACGTATCACCCACTCAATTTTCAGCCTTGGACTGCGATCAGGTTCGAATGGAGTCTGATCGCCTCCGCGGGAGAGTCAACCAACTGACAGGACGTCTCGACGAAGCGGCAAGCAATGACAAAACGATCGCATGGGCAGGAGGCTTGTTGTTCTGGCCGGCACTGTTTGCCCTTGGTGGCACCAAACAACAAGAAGCCGAGCTGAGCAGACTCAAGGGAGAGTACGAGGCATTGCAATCCGTAGCAACCCAGAAAAAATGCGGTTGATTCTGAGAAATCACCATGTCGGGACTCACTAAATTTTTTGCAATTCTTGGTCTGTCTGGTTTGATCGCCGGCATGGCGGGCTGTGCCGCGCCAGCCCGTACAGAACTGATGTCAGTTCATCAAACTCCGCTGATGAATCGGTCATCTGAACTGCACAGAAATGTTTCAGTTTCAGAAGTCACCGGCGGCACAGAAACCAATCCAATGTGGGCGTCGAAAGTCTCCAGCCTGGCGTTTCAACAAGCGCTGGAAGACTCGCTGCGCGCAGTCGGCTTGCTGGAAACAGTTGGATCTACCGGGAAATATCGGCTGACCGCCGACCTTCTGGCGCTTGATCAACCCACATTTGGCGGGTTTGACATGACTGTTGGATCCAGCGTTCGCTACTCATTGGTTGAACGTTCAACTCGCAACGAAATCTTCTCAAAAATCATTCAAGCCAATTACACGGCGCCATTTTCAGAGGCATTTGTCGGTTCGAAACGTCTTCAGCTGGCAAATGAAGGATCCATCAGAACCAACATCTCCAAGCTCATAGACGAGCTGAGCAAACTCAACCCGCAACCTAAATAAGCAGTTCACTTAGCGGCATATCTGGTCGATGCCAACGACTCCAAGCCAAATTGCGCCAGCAAAGCCTCCAGCCGCTCGCGGGCGCTGCGCTTTTTCTGGCCGGTGTATTTAGCCAGGATCAGCTCGTTTTTCATGCTGTGCTCCCAACCCACCAGTTCGGTCACGGTGACCGAGTAGCCCTGCGACTCGAGGTAGAGACACCGTAGCACGTTGGTGAGTTGGCTGCCCATCTCGCGAGTGTGCAGGGGGTGGCGCCACAGTTCGGCCAGTGGGGTGCGCTGCAGGTTCAGGGCCTTGCTTTGGTTCAAAGCCCGCGCCAACTCGGCCTGGCAACAGGGCACCAGCACCATGTAGCGGGCTTTTTTCTGCAAACCAAAGGCAATGGCGTCGTCGGTCGCGGTGTCGCAGGCGTGCAGCGCGGTGACCACGTCGATCTGCTCGGGCAGCTCGGCGCTTTGGGTGGATTCGGCCACGCTCACGTTCAGAAAACGCATGCGCTCAAAGCCCAGGCGCTGTGCCAACTGACGCGAAGATTCGACCAGTTCGCTGCGGGTTTCGATGCCGTAAATCGTGCCTTTGCCCAGCGCTTTGAAAAACAGGTCGTAAATGATGAAGCCCAGGTACGACTTGCCCGCGCCGTGGTCAGCCAATGTGGGGCCTTGCGCCGAGTCGGGTAATTCCAGCAGCAGCTTTTCAATGAACTGAAACAGGTGATAGACCTGCTTGAGCTTGCGACGCGAGTCCTGGTTGAGCTTGCCGTCACGCGTGAGGATGTGCAGCTGCTTGAGCAGCTCGACCGACTGGCCTGGGCGCACTTCTGGCGGCAAGGTGTCGGTGGGTGCAACGGTTTTAGGAGTGTTCTTCTTCATGGTGTGGCGTCCACATCCAGCTTCTTCCAGCCTTCGTGGCCCAGCTTTTCCATCGTGGCCATGTTGACCTCGTAAATCATCTCGGCCTCGGGAAAAGCCTCGACGGCTCGGTCAATGCTGGCCTCGCGGATCAGATGGAGCGTGGGGTACGGCGAGCGGTTGGTGAAGTTGGTGATGTCCTGGGGCTCGGTATCCGCAAACTGAAAGTCGGGGTGAAAGCTGGCCACCTGGAACTCGCCTTCCAGGTCCAGCTCCTGCAGCACGCCATCTGCCTCGTCAAGAAAGTCGTTGAAATCCAGAAAGTCGCGCAGCATGTGCGGCACGATCAAAAGCGTGGTTTCGCGCTGCTCGGCAGACACCGCCTGCAACGCCTGCAGCTCGGCAATCAGTTCATCACGCAGTCCTTCAAGCCCCTTGGCCTCACTGACGGCGTAATGGATCTGCCCCTTGATGTGCGGCCCCTTGGCAAAGGGGCACAGGTTCAGGCCGATGACGGCACGTTCAAGCCAGCGCACGGTATCGGCGACAGCCACATTGAGGGATGAATCAGTCATGCCCCGATTGTGCCCTTGCTCAGACCCGAGCTTGGGCCTGCACGACCAACTGACGCTGCGCCAGCACCGCCAAGCCTGCGCCGGCCGCACAACACGCCACTGTAAACACCGGGGTCAACTGCCATCCGCCTGCGCGCGCAGCCAAAGCCGCGGTGACCGGTGGCCCGACAAATTGCCCCAGCGCAGAGAGTTGTTGCACCCAGCCCACGGTGGTGGCCACGTGTTGCTCGCCAGGAGCCAGGCGCACAGCCAGACTGAACAAGGTGCCAGGAACCAAGCCGCCCAGGCCCGAAAACAGCAACACCCCAGCAAAGCGCAGCCAGGGCCAGCTCTCGGAGAAAGAGGCAAACGCCAAGGTGCTGCCCAGAGCCATGGCGCCAAAGCCCAGCCAAAGGGTGGAGCGTGGCAGCCAGCCCCGCTGCAGCAGGCGGCCAGAGGCCATGTTTCCGCCCATATTGACGGCCGCAGCCAGAGCCGTCAAAGCACCCAGGGCCGCACCGGCAACACCAGCAGCGGCATAAATGGAGGGCAAAAATCCGACCACAGCCAGCCACTGCCCGGAGTACATGCCAAAACAAAGCGCCACCAGCCAGGGGCCACGTGCTCCCAAGGTCCGCCGCATGCGCAACCACAAACCACTGGCCGCCCAGCGCTGCACGCCAGGGTCTGCAGGCACCACACGCACGACCCACAGCACCATCGCCAATGACACCAGGGAAAACAACCACCACCAGGCCGCCCAGCCCCAATTCGGGATGAACAAAGGTCCAAGCAACAATGCCAGCGCGGTGCCCGTCGGCATATAGGCACCCCAGACACCCAGCATGCCCGCAAGCTGCGGCCCCGGCACCAGGCGGCGGATCAAGGCGGGTGCGGGAAGCACCACCAGCAGCAACCCCAATCCTTCCAGTGCCCGGCAGGCCAGAAGTACCGGGGCCGAATGGGTCATCCCGCCCAACGCACTGGCCAAGGCAAGCAGCAACAGGCCGCGCACCATGCTACGGCGCAAGCCCATGCCATCGGACAGCACACCCATGAAAACGGCCAATGTCAGCCCCGCCAGTTGCACCATGGACAGCAGAAAACCTGATTGCACCAGGCTCAAGCCCAGTTCACTTTGCAAAGCGGGCAAGGCTGGTGGCAGCTTACCGACCTGCAAAGCGGCTACGCCCCCGGCAGCCACCACCACCCAAGCGGCATGCATGTTTGCCTTCACAGCAGCTTGCGCCCTGTCAGGCGCTCATGCTCGCGCAGGGCGAAACGATCCGTCATGCCGGCGATGTAGTCGGCCACAGCGCGATGCCGGTCCTGCCGCTGTGCAAATTCGGCTCGCATTTGGGCAGGCTGCGCCAGGTAGGCGTCAAACAAGTCGTGCACAACCTGTTTGGCTTGCCCCATGCGCTCGGTGACTTGCGGATGCCGGTACAGACTGGCGAACAAAAAGCGCTTGAGTTCGGCGCTTTGCGCCTTCATGCCCTCGGAAAACCGTACCAAAGGGCCTGCCAGACGCGCTTCGTCTGCCGTGGACACGCCAGTTTGCGCGATGGCGTCGCGGGTGGTGTCGATGACGTCATAGACCTGCTGGCTGAGCATGCGGCGCGTGCTCTCGTACAACCAGCGGCGCGCTTGCTCACGCAGATGCGGATGCTCTTGTGCGGCTTCGCTCATGTACTTGGCAAACAGCGGCACCTCTTGCATCTGCGCCAGCGTCAACAGGCCCGAACGTACGCCATCATCAATGTCGTGGGCGTTATAAGCAATGGCATCGGCCAGGTTGCACAGTTGCGCTTCCAGACTGGGCTGCGTGCCTTGCAAAAAACGCTGTGCAACGCCACCAGGCTCAGTCGCTTCCAGCGCCAGGGCATTGGCACGCGAGCAGTGCTTGAGGATGCCCTCGCGGGCTTCAAACGTCAGGTTCAGTCCGTCAAACGCCGGGTAGCGCGCTTCCAGATGATCCACCACACGCAAGCTTTGCAGGTTGTGCTCAAAACCGCCGTGCTCGGCCATGCAGGCGTGCAAGGCATCTTGCCCGGCGTGACCAAAAGGCGTGTGGCCCAGGTCATGCGCCAGGGCTACGGCTTCGACCAGGTCTTCGTTGAGCCCCAGGGCGCGGGCAATGGAGCGGCCCAGCTGAGCCACCTCCAAGGAGTGCGTCAACCGGGTGCGGAACAAATCACCTTCGTGGTTGAGGAAAACCTGCGTTTTGTAAACCAGCCGCCTGAAAGCGGTGGAGTGAACGATACGATCGCGGTCTCTTTGATAGGCATTGCGCGTGGGAGCATCCGCCTCCGGGTGACGACGCCCCCGGGTCTGCTCGGCATGACTGGCCCAGGTGCTCAGACTCATCAACAACGGGCCTCAGGCGCAGCACGCGTCGATAACGGCGCGCACCACTTCATCGGGCGCGCCAGACACGGCGGCGCGGCCGGGTTCGTCGATCACCACAAATTTGATGTCGCCTGCCTCGGCCTTTTTGTCCAGCCGCATATGCGCAATGTAATCGCCTGCATTGTCCGAAGGGTGCAATTGGGGTCCACGTACCGGCAGGCCCGCACGCTCGATCAAACCCCGCAAACGCTCGACAAAAGCCACATCAACCTTGTTCAAACGCCAGGACAGCTCGGCCGCCATGACCATGCCGCAGCCCACAGCCTCGCCGTGCAGCCAGGTGCCAAAACCAAGACCTGCTTCAATGGCATGGCCAAAGGTGTGGCCAAAATTCAGAATGGCGCGCAAGCCCGATTCACGCTCATCCTGCCCCACCACCCAGGCCTTGATCTCGCAGCTGCGCTTGACCGCGTGTGCCAGGGCTTGCGGATCTCGCTGCATCAGGGCGTCGATGCTCACCTCGATCCAGTCCAGAAACGCCATATCGGCAATCGGACCGTACTTGATGACTTCGGCCAGGCCTGCGCTGAGCTCACGCATGGGCAAGGTGCCCAAGGTGTCCAGATCGCAAATCACGCGCTGAGGCTGGTAGAACGCACCAATCATGTTCTTGCCCAGCGGATGGTTGATGGCCGTTTTGCCCCCGACGGAGGAATCGACCTGCGCCAGCAAGGTGGTGGGCACCTGCACAAAAGGCACGCCCCGCATATAACTCGCCGCAGCAAAACCGGTCATGTCCCCCACCACGCCACCGCCCAAGGCAAACAGTACGGTTTTGCGATCGCAGCCGTTGGCGAGCAAAGCATCAAAGATCAGATTCAGGGTCTGCCAGTCCTTGTGGGACTCGCCATCGGGCAAGACCACTGTGTGAATTTGCGGGTAATGCGGCTGCAGTCCCTGGCGCAAAGCGGCTTCATACAAAGGCGCCACGGTCTCGTTGGTCACGATCACGGCGGCACGGGCCTTGGGCAAGTTGGCATAGGTTTGCGCTTGCCCGATCAAACCGGCGCCAATGAGGATGTCGTAACTGCGATCGCCCAGATCGATCGCGACTTTCGCTAGGGAAGGGATGTGCTCAGCCATAGCCCTCAAGTGTAGCGAGCCGTGACCAGTGTTTCGACTCAGCCTTGTCGAACGGGCACAGGTGCGGTCAGAGCGCCTGCGAGTTCCAGCTGCATCAGGATCATGTTGACCAGGGTGGACACCGAAGGCCGCCCGGTTTCAACCACATAGTGAGCCGTTTCGCGATACAGCGCATCACGAGTTTCATACAGATTGCGCAAGCGACCCATGGGGTCGTCCACCTGCAGCAAGGGGCGTGCCGTGTCGTGTTTGACACGACGGTACACATCTTCTGGCGTGGAGCGTAGGTAAATGACCTGCCCACGCTCATGCAAACGCTGGCGGTTGTTTGGGCGCAGGCAGGAGCCGCCGCCCGTGGCCATCACGCCCTCGTGGTGCTGGCTCAGGTCATCAAGAACCTGTTCCTCCACATCGCGAAAACTGTCCTCCCCTTCGCGCGCAAAGAACTCGCGAATGGAACAGCCCAGCCGCTCTTCAATCACATGGTCCGAGTCGACAAAAGGCACCCCCAACCGCCTGGCAAGCTGGCGGCCAATGGTGGTTTTGCCCGAGCCCGGAAGGCCCACGAGGATGATGCGCAAGACAGTAGTCCAAGAGAAATCGACAGGGTCACAAGTGTATTCGTTTCCATCAGCTGCTCAGTTCCGTGGCTCTTCAGGCTTCAGGGGGGCGCTCTCCAGGGCTGGCAAGGCAGGCACTTGCTGCTCAACGCGTTCAGCCACCACCTTGGGCGTCAGAAACACCAGCAACTCGGTGTGCCGGTCGACCTGCTCGCGCCCCTTGAACAACCAGCCCAAAACCGGCACCTGCGACAGACCGGGCACACCCGTCTGATCCTGGTTCTGGGTTTTTTCGTAAATGCCCCCCAGGACCACCGTGCCGCCGTTTTCCACCCTGACCTGCGTTTTGACGTGCTTGGTGTTGATGGTGTAGCCCGACTGCGTCAGCTGCCCCACGCTGTCGCGGTTAACGTCTACATCCATGATCACATCGCCCTCGGGCGTGATCTGCGGCGTCACCTCCAGCTTGAGATTGGCTTTGCGAAAGGTGGTGGAAGTGCCGGTGTTGCCTGAAGAGGTTTGATACGGAATTTCGGTCCCCTGTTCAATCAGGGCCGCAGTTTGATCCGCAGTCACTACACGCGGGCGTGAAATCACCTGGCCTTTGCCCTGCGACTCCAGCGCAGAGATTTCAAGATTGATGAAACGGTCCGCCGCCGCATTGAACAACGACACCGCCACGCTGGCGGGTGCATACACCGCCTGCCCCGCCCCGGTAGCGGGAAAGGACGATTGCGGCACCGCGCTCACCCCAGCGCCTTCGGGCAACAAAGCGCCGCCCAGTTGCGCACGCCCGGTTTTGCCGCCCACCGACAGGGGCACGGACAGACCAGCTCCCAGCTTGACGCCCAGCGACTCACCAAAGCGGCTGTCGGCTTCAAGAATGCGCGCTTCAATGACCACTTGGCGCACCGGTACATCCAGCGCATTGATGATTTGCTCCATGGCCTGCACCCGCTCGGGCACATCGGAAACAAACAGCTGGTTGGTGCGCGGCTCAGCCATGACCGTGCCACGCGCACTCAGCCACTTTCCAGCTGCGCCCTGCAGCTGCTTGGCTACATCCGACGCTCGCGCATACAACAGGCGTCTGGGCAAAAGCTGCAGCGGCTGCGCTTGTGTCAACACCAAGCCGGCTTCCACCTGTTGCTTTTGTTGCTCCAGCCACTCCTGGCGACCCATCACCCACAGGACATTGCCCAGACGTCGATGCATGAGCTTGTGGAGACCCAAGACCAGCTCCAACCCCTGATCCCAAGGCACTGATTGCAACTGCAAACTCACCTGGCCTTGCACCTGATCGGACAGGACCAGATTGAGCCCTGCTTCATCGGCCAGCATTTTGAGAACCGCGCGTACATCCGTCGCCTCGACATCCAGCGTCAGGACATTGGAGGGCATTGGCACGTTTGATGCCATGGCCGATTGCATGCACCACATGATCGCGATCAAGCTCAAGTATCGAAACCTTCTTTTCATGGCTTTTCCTTTTTGTGCATCTTCAAACGCATGCCGCCACTTTGATCTGCCCGAACCAACCAGACTGAAGCGCCTGGCCCCATGCTGTGCAGCACATGCCCTTGCGCCCCCACGCGTTGCCCGACGCGCACAGGCCACTGACAAGGGCCCGCACGTAGTACCGCCTGTCCCGGGTGTCGACTGCCCCCCTCCAGCAAACCCACCAGCTGCAAGCCTTGTACGGTGGACTTCAAGGAATCTTTCGGACATGGGATCCGATCAGTGGAGGCCCCCTCTGCCAAGGAACTCGCGCTTGCAGGTGCAAGCACCGCTGCTGATGACAACTGCGTCAAGCCGAAAGGATCTTGCTGCAGCGCCATCCTGGTGGGCGCCCAATCGTGCACATCCTGCGTCCACACGCCCTGATCTCGCTCCTGGTCAGACAGCAAGACTCGCCACTGGCCATCAATTTGCAAGCGTGTCTGCCCCGCTGCAGGCGCTATGGACAACTGCACGGGCCACCAGGCCACGCCCTCGCTTTGCGAGGTCTCCCACCACTGCATCCATTGACCATAGGTCGCCAACAAACTGATCGACAACAGGGCTTGCGGCCCCTCGGCTTGCAACTTGTCTTTGACAGGCTTGGCCACATCCGCAATCACCTGCATGGACTGCACCTGCATACCCAGGTTCTCCAACGCTTGTGTCAAACCCAGCATGACCGAATCGACCTGGGTCTGGGCGGGCAGGCGCGGCCAAACTGTCAGCGGTTCAGGGGAATACTGAATTGTTGAAGGCGGCATGGACAAAACCGCTTGCTGCGCTTGCCCGTGGTGGCTTTGGCCCACACCCTCCCACCAACGGGTCCAGCTGTCCAGGTTCAAGGCCAGGATCAGCGCTATCGCAAGCAGGATGCCTGTCATGGCACCGAGCAAACCTGTCAAGGTTTTGCGTTTGGGGATGGCCATACCCACTCCAGTTGAAAGCTGCCACTGCTTGTATTCGCAGCGGCTGCCCAGGCTTTCAGCTCGCTGCGCACGCCTTGCTCAGCCCACAAGGCATCGCGCATGCGAATGACTGCCGCCATGTCCGGCGCCTGTCCTTGCAAAGTCCATCGCTCCCCCGACCATTGCAAGCGTCCAAAGGACAAACCCTGCTGCGACCCCGACTGCGACAAAAGCTGCCACAAGCGCCCAGCCTGCGCCTGCTGGTCGAGCAAGTGACTGACCTGCTTTTGCCATTGAAGTCTCCGCTCATGCAGCGCTTGCTGCACCTTGGCCTGCCGAGCCTGTTCAGCCAATGCAGACCGTCTGGCCTGCTCGCGCTTTTGCTCGACGGCATTGAGCTGAACAATCGCCTCGACTTGCCAGGTCAGTATTTGCATACCCAAGGCACCCAGCACCAAACCCACACCCAAGGCAAACGCCCCCCAGCGTCGCAACTCGCGTCGCTCGCCATCGGGGTAGCGCAGCAGATTGACGACGTCCATGGTCACACGGGCAAAGCCATGCCACAGGCCGCTAGGCGCACGCCTTGCGCCGTCGTACCCCAGGTCTGGAGCCATTCAAGCACCGTGGCAGGCGCATGCTGAGGCTCACGGGAAAACCGCCAATCCATGGGCGGACGCGCCTGCAGGCTGCTTTCACCCCCATCCAGACGCGATAATGCCTGTTGCTGAGCCCATTGCTGTGGAGACACACGACGCAAACCCCAACCCAGCGGCTTCAGATCGGCCTGGACCTGTCCTACCCAGTTCTGAGACGTAGCCCACCATCGCCAGGCACCCCCTGAGCCTTCTTGTGCATCAAAGCACACCTGGCTGTAGTCCTCGCCCACCGCTTGAGCCGCCAGCACCTGGATCTCAGCCAAAACGGTCAGATGCTTGCTGCCCGCTTCGGCCGCGTACTGCCCCGTTGCCACCCACGCTTGTGGGCAGGCCAGCGCCAAGTGCGCCTTGCCTGCCTGCATGCCCTTTTGCAGGGGCTCCCAGGGCAAGCCCGTGGCCAGCCCCTGCGCCAGCTGTTCACCCCCCCAGGCATGCGCGCTGGCTTGAAGGGCTTTGACATGGTAGGCCGCCGTCTCGCCCCTGCCCAAGGCCTGCAGCTGTGCACCCACCATCAAGCCTTCTTGCCAGGCACACCCCAGCGATGTCGAGCGCAGTCTTGACCACGCCCCGAGCTTGCGCGCGAGTCCTCTCATCCATCACTCCCTGATTCGTGCTTTGCACTTGTATTTGTTGGCATTTTTAGCACCGAAGAATTCGAAGCACAAGCCAGGAATGCCCTGATGTGCAAAGTAGCGTCTGCACACAACCCATCCGTCGTTTTTTATAATGACCACTTTGCTGCCAGTGCTTGCGCGCTCTTTCGCAAGCCCAATCCTCATGAGTTCTACCCCTGCCTCTCCTCAAATCGGCCGTCCATGGTGGCTCAAATTGCTACTGGCCTTGCTGGGACTGGGCGCAGCTGCCGCACTGGCGGTGGTCTTTCTGGTGGGAGTGGTCATGGCAGTGGCTTATCCACAGCTGCCCGACGTCGCTGAACTGGCTGACTACCGCCCCAAGTTGCCGCTGCGGATCTACAGCGCCGAAGGCCAGTTGCTGGGCGAGTTTGGCGAAGAACGACGCAAGCTCACCCCCATCAATGACATCCCGAAGGTGATGAAGGACGCCGTCCTCTCGATCGAGGACTCACGCTTTTACCAGCACGGCGGCGTGGACTACCTGGGCCTGTTGCGCGCCACCCTTGCCAACATCGGTCACACCAAAAGCCAGGGCGCATCCACCATCACCATGCAGGTGGCGCGCAATGTCTACCTTTCGTCCGAAAAAACCTACACCCGCAAGATCCTGGAGATCCTGCTGACCTACAAACTGGAAAACGCGCTCTCCAAGGACCAGATCCTGGAGATCTACATGAACCAGATTTATCTGGGCAACCGCTCCTATGGTTTTGCGTCTGCCGCTGAAACCTATTTCGGCAAGCCTCTCAAGGACGTGACCGTGGCCGAGGCTGCCATGCTCGCAGGCCTGCCCAAGGCACCCTCGGCCTACAACCCCTTTGTCAATCCGAAGCGTGCCCGTGTACGCCAGCTCTACATCATTGAGCGCATGCTCGACAACGGCTTTATTACCAAGACCCAGGCCGAGCAGGCTCGTCAAGAGCCCATGACCGTGCGTGCGACCGTTCAGAAAAACCGCATCCATGCCGAGTACGTGGCAGAGATGGTGCGCCAGATGATGTTTGAGCAGTACGGCGCTGATACCTACACCTCCGGCCTGAACGTGTACACCACCATCCTGGCCCAGGATCAACAGGCTGCCTACGAAGCCTTGCGCAAGGGCATCATGGATTTTGAACGCCGCCAGATTTACCGTGGCCCCGAAAAATTCATCGACCTGCCCAAAGATCCCAAGGAAGCCGAAAACGCGATTGACGATGTCCTCGAAGACCATCCGGACAATGGCGATGTGATGTCTGCCGTGGTGTTGCAGGCCAACCGCAACAAGGTTGTGGTTGTACGTCAAAACGGCGAGCAAATAGCTATCACAGGTGCAGGGCTCAAGCCTGCCGAGTCGGGTCTGTCCGACAAGGCAGCGCCCAACATCAAGCTGCGCCCGGGCGCGGTCATTCGCATTCTGAACACGGGCAAGAACTGGGAGATCACACAGCTGCCCGAGGTCGAAGGCGCATTTGTGGCCCTGACGCCGCAAACCGGTGCCCTGCGCTCGCTCGTGGGCGGATTTGATTTCAACAAGAACAAGTTCAACCACGTGACCCAGGCCTGGCGCCAGCCAGGCTCGAGCTTCAAGCCCTTCATTTACTCGGCTGCGCTGGAAAAAGGCTTCTCGCCCGCGACCATCGTCAACGATTCCCCCTTGTTTTTCGATGCAGGTGTCACGGGTGGCCAACCCTGGGAACCCAAGAACTACGACGGCACATTCGATGGCCCCATGACGCTGCGCAAAGGCCTGGCCAAATCCAAGAACATGATTTCCATCCGCGTGCTGCAAGCGGTGGGGGCTCGCGATGCACAGCAATGGGTCACGCGCTTTGGCTTCGATGAAGACAAGCACCCGCCCTACCTGACTATGGCTTTGGGCGCCGGCTCGGTCACCCCCATGCAAGTGGCCACGGGTTATTCGACCTTTGCCAATGGAGGCTACCGCATCCACCCGTACCTGGTCAGCAAGGTCACTGATGCCAAAGGCGCCACCTTGTTTGAAGCCCAGGCCATCACCGAACTGCCCGAGGAAAGCAGGGCTATTTCTGCACGCAATGCCTTCGTCATGAGCAGCCTTCTGCAGGAAGTGGCCCGTAGCGGTACGGCTGCGCGCGCGCAAGCCACCTTGCAACGACCCGACCTGTATGGCAAAACCGGTACCACCAATGACGCCATGGATGCCTGGTTTGCAGGCTACCAGCCACACCTGGCCGCCGTGGTCTGGATTGGTTATGACAATCCACGCAAACTGGGATCACACGAAACCGGTGGAGGTCTGGCACTGCCCATCTGGATCCAGTTCATGAGCACAGCCCTGAGGAACGAGCCTGTGGCAGAAATCCAGCCCAGCAGCGGCGTGGTGTTTCAAAACGGCGACTGGCACTTTGAGGAATATGCCAACAACCAGGGCGTGACATCCCTCGGCCTGGGTGACGGCGCCAACAGCAAGATGCCCAAACCCGACGAGCGCAGCAAGATCCTGGATCTGTTCAGGAACTGAAGCTCAAGCTCTGGCCTGCCTGCTCGCTCGCATAACGCGACAGGCTTTGCCAGAACTCTCCTTGGCCCTTGGTATCTTGCCAGTGCTGCCCATCGAACTTGTAATGAAAACCACCGCAGCGCGCAGCCAGCCAGACCTCGTGCAAGGGTTTTTGCAAGTTGATCACGATCTGGCTGCGATTGGCAAAAGTCAACGTGACCATGCCACCCACACGCTGGTTGTCAATATCGGCATCGCTCTCTTCATTGATACGGTCACAGCTGGCTTCCACGCCAGCCAACAGGCGCTCGGCCTGGTCCAGAAATTCAAGGTCGGTCATTACAATCCGTACATGTTCAAAGTCCTGAAGATTTTATGCATCCCGGCCACCCTTGCTGCCATTGCGGTCTTGTTGACTGGCTGTGGGCAAAAAGGGCCCTTGGTGCTGCCTTCGGGCGCGGATGCGGCCCACCGGGCCACACTGCCTCAAACCCTCAACCCCTGGCACACCTCTGCCCAGCCTGATTCGGCTGATACTCCTCGCTGATCACCATGACCACAACTGTTGCCTTGCCCGGCTCGCCCTTTGTCGCTTATGCCGCCCATGCCCAGGGCGAGCATCTGCATGTGGAAGGCGTCTGCCTGGCCGACTTGGCCCACGAACACGGCACGCCCTTGTTTGTCTATTCCAAGGCAGCCATGCTGTCAGCCCTGGCTGCCTACCAGCGCGGTTTTGCTGGACGCAAGGCACAAATTTGTTACGCCATGAAGGCTAATTCCAGCCTGGCTGTGCTGCAGGTCTTTGCCGATGCAGGCTGTGGTTTTGACATCGTCTCTGGTGGCGAGTTGACCCGCGTGCTGGCTGCAGGTGGCGATCCGGCCAAGGTCATTTTCTCGGGCGTGGGCAAGACCCGCTCCGAAATGGCTCAAGCACTCAAAACCGGCATCGGTTGCTTCAACGTGGAAAGCGAAGCCGAACTCGACGTACTCAGCGAAGTGGCCGTCAGTCTGGGGCTGCAAGCGCCTGTGAGCCTGCGCGTGAATCCCAATGTGGATGCCAAGACACACCCCTACATTTCCACCGGTCTGAAAGGCAACAAGTTCGGCATCTCGCACGAACATGCCCTGCAAGCTTACCAACACGCCGCCAGCCTGCCGGGCCTGAAGGTAGTGGGTATCGACTGCCACATCGGCTCGCAGATCACCGAAGTCAGCCCCTACCTGGACGCGATGGACCGCATCCTCGACCTGGTGGCTGACATTGAATCTGCAGGCATCCCGATTCATCACATCGACTTTGGCGGCGGCTTGGGTATCAACTACAAAGGCGACACACCGCCCGAAGCCGATGCCCTGTGGGCGCAGCTGCTGGCCAAGCTGGATGCGCGCGGCTACGGCCAGCGCCAACTCATGATCGAGCCTGGCCGCTCGCTTGTAGGCAACGCTGGCGTGTGTCTGACCGAGGTGGTGTTCACCAAACCAGGTGAGCAAAAGAATTTCTGCATCGTCGATGCCGCAATGAACGACTTGCCTCGCCCAGCCATGTACGAGGCTTTCCACCAGATCGTGCCGGTCACGCCGCGTACGGGTAATCCCATCACCTACGACGTGGTGGGCCCTGTGTGCGAGAGTGGTGATTGGCTCGGTCGTGACCGTCAGCTGGTGGTGCAAAGTGGCGATGTATTGGCTGTGCTGTCGGCCGGAGCGTATTGCATGAGCATGTCGAGCAACTACAACACGCGTGGGCGCGCGGCGGAGGTGCTGGTGCATGGCAACAAGGCGCACTTGATTCGTCAACGTGAGTCGGCGTTTGACACCTTTGCGCTGGAGCAGCTGGTCGGCTGAGTGTTCGGGATCGAAAGCCCTGGTCTATCGAGCCCCGGTTGGCAGAGGGGCAGGCCTCACCCTCCTCATACGCGCAAAGCGCGCAAAATCGTCAGTTGAGGCCCACCCCTCTGCCAACCTCATTGCAGATTGAATCGACGCCAAAACCGCCAGCCCAGCAAAGCTGCCAGGATCAAGCCGTACAACCACACCTCTGTGAAGTTCTGCTTGCCGGCGCGCATCCACCAGAAATGCAGGATGGCGAGCACCGCCACGGCATAGACGCTTCGGTGCAGGGCTTGCCAACGTCGCGAGCCCATGCGGCGGATGGCGCCATTCCAGGAAGTTGCAGCCAAGGGCACCAGCAGCGCAAAAGCCAGCGCCCCCACCAGGGCAAACGGACGCTTGGGGATGTCCTTGACGATATCGACCCAGACAAATCCCATGTCGAAACCGCTGTAACACAGCAGGTGCAGGCAGGCGTAGGCAAAGGTGAGCAAGCCCAGCAGCCTTCGAAAGCGCAGCAGCTCGGCCCAGCCAAGGGTGATGCGCAAGGGAGTGATGGCCAGCGTCAGGCACAGCAGGCGCAAGGTCCAGTCGCCAGTCCCGCGAATCAAGGTTTCGGCGGGATTGGCGCCCAACTGGTCGGCCAATGCAGCCCACAACAGCCATGCCAAGGGTGTCAAACCCAAGGCCAGCATGAGCCACCAGGCCAGCCGGGAACTCAAAAAAGCCCGCATCTCAGTAAAACTTTTTCAGATCCATGCCGGCATACAGATGCGCCACTTGTTCGGCATAGCCGTTGAACATCAGCGTTTTGCGGCGAGGCGAAAAAAGGCCGCCCTCTCCGATGCGGCGCTCGGTAGCCTGACTCCAGCGGGGATGATCGACTTCAGGATTCACATTGGAATAAAAGCCGTATTCGCGGGGTGCAGCTCGCCCCCATGCGCTGACCGGTTGCTGCTCCACAAAGCGGATGCGCACCAGACTCTTGGCGCTTTTGAAGCCGTACTTCCAGGGCACCACCAGCCGCACAGGCGCACCATTTTGACCCGGCAGCACCTGCCCATACATGCCCATGGCCAGCAAGGTCAGCGGGTGGCGCGCCTCATCCATGCGCAGACCTTCCACATATGGCCAGTCCAGCACGCGCGAGCGCACACCGGGCATGAGCCCGGGGTCAGCCAAGGTAGTGAACTCCAGGTATTTCGCGCTGCCCAGGGGCTGAACTTTGTTGATCAATTTAGAGAGGCTGTAGCCTACCCAGGGAATGACCATGGACCAGCCTTCGACACAGCGCAGCCGGTAGACGCGCTCTTCCATCGCCGACAAGCGCAGCAGATCTTCGAGCGCAATGTCCATAGGCTTGTTGACCAGCCCGTCCACACGCACCGTCCACGGACGGCCCACCAAGCCTTGGGCCCGCTTGGCAGGATCGGCCTTGTCGGTACCGAACTCGTAGAAATTGTTGTAAGACGTCGCGTCCGCCAGAGAGGTGGGCCGCTCCATCGTGTTGGCGCCAGGCACGGCAGAGGTCTGTCCTCTGAGCGCGGGCAAGGCATCCGATGTAGAAGAAGCCAGCGCTGCGCTGCCCACTACGCCACCCCATGCCAAAGCCAGGCCAGACTGTAAATACAAGCGTCGCTGCGCATACACCCCGGCGGGTGTGATCTCGCTGGGCAGGGGGTGCATGGGGTGCTCCTTACAAAGTGCCGTAGCTGTGCAAACCGCTGAGGAACATGTTCACGCCCAGGAAGGCAAAGGTCGTGACCACCAGGCCCGACAAGGACCACCAGGCTGCGACCGTGCCGCGCAGACCTTTCATGAGGCGCATATGCAGCCAGGCCGCATAGTTCAGCCAAACGATCAGGGCCCAGGTTTCCTTGGGATCCCAACTCCAGTAGCCGCCCCAGGCCTCGGCGGCCCACAAGGCGCCCAGCACTGTCGCGATAGTGAAGAAGGCAAAACCCACTGCGATGGATTTGTACATCACATCGTCCAGCACCTCCAGCGCAGGCAGGCGCTCGGCAATACGACCACGCATCTTCAAAATACCCGCAATGATCAGCGCGGCAATGCCGAAGTACACCATCCAGTAGCTGCTGATGCTTTCAAGGCCTGACTTGCGGAACACCACCGGTTCAAAGCACAGCACAATGCCCAGCAACCACAAGGGTGCCAGTTTGTACCAGCGCGTCTCCTGGGCCTGGATCTTGATCAGGTACGCAAACGCCACCATGGCGGCCAGCGCAAACGTGCCGTAGCCAATGAAGTTGGCAGGCACGTGCAGCTTCATCCACCAGCTCTTGAGCGCGGGCACCAACGGTTGAATGGCATGCGCCTCACGCACCAGCGTGTACCACAACAGAAAACCCACAGCGGCGCTGACCACCAGCATCACAAACGCCCCCAAGGCGCGCGTGCGGTATTCACGCTCGTAGTACAGGTAAAACAGCGTGGTCATCCAGCAGAACATGACGAACACTTCGTACAGATTGCTCACCGGAATGTGCCCAATGTCAGGCCCCATCTGATGGCTCTCGTACCAGCGCACCATGGTGCCCACCAAGGCGGCGCCCACGGCTGCCCAGGCGATGACAGAACCCAGGCGCTCCATGGATTCACCCTGGCCACGGATCAGCATGCCAGCCCAGTAAAAAACCGTGCTGATGAAAAACAGCATGCACATCCACAAAATGGCCGACTGGCTTGACAGGAAGTACTTCAACCAGAACACCTGCTCGGCGCGCGCCAGCTGCCCGTCATAAGCTGCGATGGCCGCCAGCGACAAAGCTGCCACCACCACCATCAAATGGCGCAAGGGCTTCCAGAACCAGCCCAGCGCCACAGCGGCGGGGCCACTGGCCAGCAGGATGCCCTGTTCGTACACATCCATGGCGTGTTGATAACGCACAAACGCAAACAGCATGCCCGCCAGCGTGATCAGGGCAAACGCCCAATCGCTCAGGCTGCGACGGCTCCAGTATCCGGGGTTGAGGGTCATGGTGGTCATGCGGAAGGCTCCTCCTGCTTGAGCAAACGCTTTTGAAGTTGTTCGAATTCCTGGTCGGCATCGAGTGTGCGGCGGTTCACCGACATGGCCATGCGCGCCTGCAAGCCATACCCGTCCGGCGTCAGCCAGATCCACAGCCTGCGTTCACGGATGTAGAGCATCGCAAAAACGCCCAGAATCAGCAACGCGCAGCCCAGATAAACCACCGTTTTGCCAGGGGCTCTGGCGACCTGGAACACACTGGCTTGCACCTGCTTGAAATCCTTGAGCATCAGCGCCATGGGCGCCGGGTACAAAGGAGCATCACCCAGGGAGATGACAGACTGGGTCATGAAGGCCTGAACCGCACTTTCTGGCAGGGGCTTGACGCCAGCGCGCTCACGGGCCAAGGCATCGAGCTCGTACAGCACGCCATTGAGAATGCGCACAAACATTTCGCCAGCGCGACCACGTTCGGCCTCAGGCACATTCACATCCAGGAAATCGGCCAGAGCCTGCAGACCCCAGACTTTTTTACCAGCGACCTCTTCCTGTCCGGCGTACAAGCCCAGGGCACGTTGCGCGGACTGCGCCAGCTGGCCACGTAATTCAGGGCGTTTGGGATCAACCGCCTTGGCCGCGTAGCGATCAATGGCCAAAGCACGCATGCCCGGATTGCCCAGAGCATCCCGCAGGCGCACAAAGCCGTCCATGCTGTCGTTTTCGTCCACCGGCAGACGCAAATAACGGTACGGTTCGGAAGGCGATTCCCGCATGCCCAGCAGGAACACGCGCACACCATCGCCTGTGTCCACGGGCAGCATGTAGTTGTTGTACTCACGCGCCTGGCCAGCAGCGTCGCGCAACTTGTAGCTGACGCTGGGGCCGACATTGCGCAAATCACGCTGCGTCACCGTTTTGTCAGCCGAACCCAGGCGGGCCTCGATCGACGAGCGCAAGTCCACAGCCCGAACATCGGTCGCAGCCTTGTTGCCAGCCATGTTCTCGACGTTGATGACACGCAAGCCGGTGAACTCCAGCGTCAGTTTGTCCTGACCATTTGTCAACTCAGTGGAGGAACCAATCGTGCCCTTGACTTCGAAAGGCTTGCTGGCCTGCCCCATGGGGACAGCCCCCAAGGTCACCTCCGAGCCGCCGTCATCAAAACTGGACTGGTAAATCTCGACGCCTTTGAAGCTGGCTGGATGGTTCACCTCAACACGCGCTTCTTTTTTCTCGCCCGTGGCCTTGTCGTAGATGACGATGTCGCTGGCAAACAACTTGGGCATGCCGGTGGAGTAGTACTCCACAATGAACTTCTTGAGCTCGACAGCAAACGGCAACTCCTGCAACAACACGCCATCAGATTGAGACAGGATGGCCGTGCTGGAAGCCGTGCCTTCAGCCACCATCAAGTTTCCACGGAAGGCCGGATTGCGCTCGGACAGACGGTGCTGCTCGGGCACCTGCGAGATCAGGCCACCGCCGGTGTACACCGATTTGCCGCCCATCCAGGTTTGTGCGCGCACGAACAAATCACCATCGAGCAAACCACCAATGCAAATCAGCACAATCGCCGAATGCGCCGCGATATAGCCCAGCTTGTTGGCGGCACCGGCCTTGGCGGCAATCATCCAGCCTTCGCCTTGCGAGGTCTGTCGCGACTGCAAACGCACCTTCCAGCCCCCGGTAGCCAGCAACTGGCCCACACGCTGAGCGGCCTGTGCTGGCGCCTCGACCCATTGACCCTGTGCCTTGTGGTGAAAGGCCTGCAATGCCTGCTCGCGGATGTTTTCCTTGTATTGCTTGAGGTCGCTCAAAATCTTGGGCGTGTTGCGCGCAATGCACAAGCTCGTGCTGATGACCAGAAACGCCAGGATCAACAAAAACCACCAGGCGCTGTAGACCGAGTACAGCTTGAGGCTATCAAACACCTGCGCCCAGAAAGGACCAAACTGGTTGACGTAATTGGGATAAGGCTCGTGTTGTTTGACGACGGTACCAATCACCGAAGCCACGCAGATGATGGTCAGCAGCGCAATCGCAAAGCGCATGGACGCAAGCAATTCCAGCGCGCCATGCAAACGACCTGCACGGTCTGGAGTTTCAGCGGGAGGCGTGGTGGAGCTCATGAATCATGCACACAAAAGAAAAACGGGTCTGACCAGACCCGCTCAAAAGACCCTTTGAAAGGTCAAAAATGCCGGTGACGAGCCGGATTGTCTCTCAGACAGATGAAGTTTGCCTGATATCCCTCAAACCCCCGGGGGCATGAGGGCGACATGCGTCGATCAGCGTAGACCGGCGATGTAGTCCGAAACGGCCTTGATCTCGCGATCATTCATTTTGGCTGCCACACCGGTCATTTGCGCGCTGTTCTTGCGCACGCCATCGCGGAAAGCGATCAGCTGGGCCGTGGTGTAGTCAGCGTGTTGACCAGACAGACGTGGGTACTGGGCAGGAATGCCGGCACCATTGGGGCTGTGGCAGCCAGCGCAAGCCGCGATTTGGCGATCAGGCAGACCACCGCGGTAGATACGCTCGCCCAAGGCAACGGTGTCCTTGTCCTTGGCAAAGCCAGACTTGGCTTTCTGGGAAGCCAGCCAGTAAGAGATGTTGCGCATGTCAGCATCGCTCAGGCCTGCCACCATGCCGCTCATCACGGCGTTGGCGCGCTTGCCGGACTTGAACTCGTGCAACTGCTTGACCAGGTATTCGGGGTGCTGTTGGCTAAGCTTGGGGTTGACGGGCGTCGTTGAGTTACCGTCAGCAGCGTGACATGCAGCGCAAACCGCGGTGTAAGAAGCCTCGCCCTTGACCAGATCGGGCTTGGCAACCTTGGCTTCAGGGCCATTGGCCAGGGCGGAACCTGCCACCAGGGCAGTCATCAAAAAGGAAACCAGTGCTTTCATGAGGTACATCCTGAAATGGGCGCAAAACCACGGGATTCTACAATGAGGCCATTGTCAGTTTCCTGACTCGCCTACACTTGCTGCCCATGACCGAGCCTACCCCCCGCCCCTCACATCCTGCCCAGGCAGCGCCTGCCCCTGCCAGCGTCAGCGTGACCCCTCTGGGCTGGATGCACACCGCCCGGTTTTTGACCACGGCCGCCCAGCTCCAGCACCTACCGGCCCACGAGCTGCCCGAAATCGCCTTTGTGGGGCGCTCCAACGCGGGCAAATCCACCTGCATCAACACCCTGACGCAACAAAAGCAGCTGGCCTTTGCCTCCAAAAAGCCCGGTCGCACCCAGCACATCAACCTCTTTTCCCTGGGCAAGCAAGGCGTGCACGACGCCGTATTGGCCGATCTGCCCGGCTACGGCTACGCCGCTGTGCCCAAAGCTGACAAAGCTCGCTGGCAACGGGTGATGGCCAATTACCTGGTCAGTCGCCCCAACCTCATGGGCGTCGTCATGCTCTGCGACCCGCGCCACGGCCTGACCGATCTGGACGAAGCCTTGCTCGACATCATCCGCCCCCGCGTCGAAGAGGGTTTGAAATTCCTGATACTGCTGACCAAGGCCGACAAGCTGACCCGGGCCGAGCAAGCCAAGGTTTTGTCCATCACCAAGCTGCAAGCCGGTGGCGGCGACGTCAAATTGTTTTCTGCCCTCAAAAAACAAGGTGTGGAAGAAGCGGCCAAGCACCTGTGGGACTGGATCCACCCCGCACAAGCCGAAGCAGGCCCCGCCGCAGCAACTGGGGTCAATACACCGGCTCCGAGCCCGGCGGACGCGTCTTGAAGCGCTTGTGCACCCAGTAATACTGCTCGGGCATGGTCTGAACCTGGGCTTCCAGCGCCTGGTTCATACGCTCGGTGTCGGCCATTACATCCTCTGACGGGAAGTCAGCCCAAGGCTGGCCCACTTCGATGCGGTAGCCCTGCGGCGTCATGCGCGAGACCACGGTCAACACCTGCGCCCGCCCCAATCGGGCAAAACGAGACAGGGAAGGCAAGGTCGCCGCCTGGACCCCGAAAAAGGGCACAAACACCGACTCGGCAGCGCCGAAATCCATGTCCGGCAACAGGTACAGCTTTTCGCCCTGACGCAAGCCAGCCACCAGAGGTTTGACGCCCGCATGGCGCTCATACAAGCGGTTGCGGCCATTGCGGTTGCGGCCATGGCGCACCCAATCGTCCAAGGCCTGACCCCGCTGGGGTACGTAAATACTGGACATGGGAAGGTCTTGCACCAGTGTCAACGCCACACCGCCTGCATCCAGCCCCACAAAGTGCGGCGCAAACACCACCACACCGCCCTCTTGCTGCAAAAAGGACAGGTCGCCACTGACTTGCAGGCGCTTTTCCAACACCTGCACCGGCGCGTGCCACAACCAGGCACGGTCCAGCAGGGACTGCATCACGCAGACAAAATGCTGACGCAACACATGCTCAACCTTGGCCTCACTCCACTGCGGGAAACACAGCCGCAAATTGGTCGAGGCAATGTGTCGCCGCTCCTTCGCAAAGACGTACAACACCCTGCCCAACACAGCCCCCAACGCCCGAACCATGGGCAAAGGCAACCAGGCCAAGACACGCATCAAAGCAATCAGCACCTTGGCCATTCACGCCCCCGCGGATGCCGAACGCGGCGATTTGTAGCGCGCATAAGCCCACAGGTATTGCGACGGACGCTGCAACACCATGCCCTCCATGGCCTGGTTGATCTGCACCACCGCGGTGGCCAGATCGGCTGACAACTCAAAGCCCAGCGACTGTGTGTGCAAGCGGTAGCCCCGGCCCCAGGCCAAGCGCTCGCCCCAAATCAACACAGGCCGAGCACCGGTTTGCTGCACCAGGCGGGCCGCCAAGGTCATGGTGTAAGCGGGCTTGCCGAAAAACGGGGCCCAGAGCCCCAGCCCGTCCGGCGGCACCTGATCCGGCAACAAGCCCACCGCTTGCCCCCGGCGCAAGGCCTTGATCATTTGCCGCACCCCCGCCAGCGTGGTCGGCACTGCTTCCAGACCAGGCCGGTTGCGCGCCATTTCCATCACAGCGTTCAACTGGGCCTGGCGCGCCGGGCGGTAAAGCACCGTCAACATGCCATGGTCCTGGCCAAAACGCTGCGCCAGCGCCTGCGCCGTGATTTCAAAGCAGCCCATGTGCGGCGTCAAAAACACCACCCCCTGGCCTTGGGCATACGCGGCTTGTGCGGCACGGTCATCTGCCCAAACCACACGGGGCGTGCGCCCCAACCACAAACGCGGTAACTCGGCCGACATGCACCCCGCCTGACCGATCGCCCCCCACACCTGCCCCCAGCCCAAGCCCGCCTGACGGGCATTGGCTATGAAGCGTTGGCGGTACGCCGGCGCAGCCAGCCACGCCACCCAGCCCCCCACGTAGCCAAGCACGTGCAGGGCCCACAAAGGCCAGCGGCTGAAAAAACGAAACCAGAACAACATGGGGCCCGATTTTGCCCTGAAGCGGTGCGGGGTTTTCGATCAGGACTTGAAACGGTCACAAATGCCCTTATGATTAGCACTCGAACAAGATGAGTGCTAACAAGTACCCATCCCTGTCAGTTCGCACCAACCTGTGTTGGTAAATTTTTATCTGCAACCTCTGTATTCATCCTCAAGGAGATGTCATGAACCTGCGTCCTCTGGCCGATCGCGTGATCGTCAAGCGTCTGGAAAACGAAACCAAAACCGCTTCGGGCATCGTGATCCCCGACAACGCTGCAGAAAAGCCTGACCAAGGCGAAATCCTGGCCGTCGGCCCCGGCAAGACCAACGACAAAGGCGAAACCAAAGCCCTGTCCGTCAAAGTCGGCGACCGCGTCCTGTTCGGCAAGTACTCGGGCCAGACCGTCAAGGTCAACGGCGACGAGCTGCTGGTCATGAAAGAAGAAGACCTGTTCGCCGTCGTCGAATAAGTCCCCCGTTTTCAAGCATTTCAAAATTTAGGAGCTATTCAAAATGGCAGCAAAAGATGTAGTTTTCGGCGCAGATGCACGCGCCCGCATGGTTGAAGGCGTCAACGTTCTGGCCAACGCCGTCAAAGTGACCCTGGGCCCCAAAGGCCGTAACGTGGTGCTCGAGCGCTCCTTCGGCGCCCCCACCGTGACCAAGGACGGCGTGTCCGTGGCCAAGGAAATCGAGCTCAAGGACAAGCTGCAGAACATGGGCGCCCAGATGGTCAAGGAAGTCGCTTCCAAGACGTCTGACAACGCTGGCGACGGCACCACCACCGCCACCGTGCTGGCCCAGGCCATCGTGCGCGAAGGCATGAAGTACGTGGTTGCTGGCGGCAACCCCATGGATCTCAAGCGCGGCATCGACAAGGCTGTGGAAGCCCTGATCAGCGAACTCAAGAAAGCCACCAAGGCCACCACCACCACCAAGGAAATCGCCCAAGTGGGTTCCATTTCCGCCAACAGCGACCACAGCATTGGTGAAATCATCGCCAACGCCATGGACAAAGTGGGCAAAGAGGGCGTGATCACCGTGGAAGACGGCAAGAGCCTGCAAAACGAACTCGACGTCGTCGAGGGCATGCAATTCGACCGTGGCTACCTGTCCCCCTACTTCATCAACAACCCCGAAAAACAAGTTGCCCTGCTGGACAACCCCTTCGTGCTGTTGTTCGACAAGAAAATCAGCAACATCCGTGACCTGCTGCCCACGCTCGAAGCCGTGGCTAAGGCCGGCCGTCCCCTGCTGATCATTGCTGAAGACGTCGACGGCGAAGCCCTGGCCACCCTGGTGGTCAACACCATCCGCGGCATCCTGAAGGTTGTGGCTGTCAAGGCCCCTGGCTTCGGCGACCGTCGCAAAGCCATGCTGGAAGACATCGCCATCCTGACCGGTGGCAAGGTCATCGCTGAAGAAGTGGGCCTGACCCTCGAAAAAGTGCAGCTGACCGACCTCGGCCAAGCCAAGCGCATCGAAGTGGGCAAGGAAAACACCACCATCATCGACGGCGCTGGCGCTGCCGCTGACATCGAAGCCCGCGTCAAGCAAATCCGCGTGCAGATCGAAGAAGCCACCAGCGACTACGACCGCGAGAAGCTGCAAGAGCGCGTGGCCAAGCT